>Ga0078972_1004113_pt1 | contig 41148 bp, 40 predicted proteins | sample YelNatPaOPGAMG01_FD_67568 | JGI IMG/M metagenome (GOLD analysis project Ga0078972, IMG submission 67568) | Hot spring thermophilic microbial communities from Obsidian Pool, Yellowstone National Park, USA - OP-RAMG-01 (SPADES assembly) (version 2) | ecosystem: Environmental > Aquatic > Thermal...
TAAATTTCAGCTTAATTCAGGCGGGAGGGGGAGAGGCTCGCCTCTCCCCTCCCGCCTGTTTCCTGCTGGCGAGAAATATTAAAACTGTTAGACGGTCAGCCAAAATGTAATTTGACAATTAGACGGATGTCTAATAAAATTTCTTCTCTAAATATTATTGGGGAAAAGGTAAAAAATGGAAAGAGAATTATGGCATGCCCACGAAATTTCTGAAGTATTGCAAAAGCTAAACACCGATCAAAGAAGAGGCTTAACCGCTGAAGAAGTAAGAAAACGCCTGGAAATTTATGGGTTTAATGAATTTAAAAAAGAAGAAAGAGTTTCCCCCCTAACCATTTTTTTCAACCAGTTTAAAAACGTTTTAATTGTCATCCTTTTGATAGCCACTTTGCTTTCGGCCTTAGTTGGCGAAATATTCGACGCCGGGCTTATCTTGGTTATTGTCATCTTTTGTGCTCTTTTGGGATTCATTCAAGAATATCGGGCGGAAAGGGCTCTGGAGGCTTTAAAAAAGATGTTGTCCCCAACGATCACGGTCATCAGAGATGAAAAAGAACAAGAAGTCCTTTCTAAAGAGTTAGTCCCTGGTGATATCTTAATCCTGGAAGCGGGCGACAAAGTTCCTGCAGATGGCCGCTTAATCGAGGCCCATTCTTTAAGATGTGATGAGGCCCCCCTCACCGGAGAATCGGTACCAGTAGGCAAGCACATCCAGCCTTTAAGCCCAGATACCCGAGTGGGCGACCAGAGAAATATGGTATTTACCGGAACTACAGTTACTTACGGCCGAGGGAAAGCAGTAGTAACTACTACCGGAATGCAAACTGAGTTCGGGAAGATTGCTGAACAAGTAATGGCGGTGGAGACCGAAAAAACGCCCTTAGAAAAAAGAACCGAAGAGATCGGCAAATGGCTGGGAATCATTGCCTTGGGTATATGCGGCGGAGTAGCTGGCATAAGTATTATCAGAGAATTTTTTGTAGGCGCGATAAATTTGGAATTTGTGATTACCATGGTCATGTTCGCCGTAGCCTTGGCCGTGGCCGCAGTTCCCGAAGCTTTGGCCGCTATCGTTACCGGTTCATTGGCCATAGGCATGCACCAAATGGCCAAAAGAAATGCTTTGATTAGGAAGATGCCGGCGGTGGAGACTTTAGGATGTACCACCGTCATCTGCTCAGATAAAACCGGCACTCTAACCAAGGGCGAGATGACGGTCCGCCAAATTTTTGTCGATGGTTCCCTTGTTGAAGTTACGGGAGCCGGATATAGACCAGTGGGCGAATTTAAAGCGCGCAATTCGTTTAATCCCCAGACGAATAGGACATTTAGGTTTTTGTTGCAGGCTGGGTTGTTAGGCAGCGACGCCATCTTAGAAGAAATAGAAGGAAAATGGTCTATTAAAGGAGACCCCACGGAAGGGGCCTTGGTCGTAGCGGCTGCTAAAGCGGGAATTAATCAAGCGGAATTGAGGCTGGAGGCACCCAGATTGGAAGAGATTCCCTTTAGTTCGGAAAGAAAAAGAATGACTACCATTCACCGCTGGCCTGATGGAAAAAAAATAGCTTTTATGAAGGGGGCCCCAGAAATTGTGTTGGAAAAATGTGCTTATATCCAAGATCATCAAGGCCTTTCTCCTTTAACAGCGGAAAAGAGAGAAGAAATTTTGCGCGTGAATGAGCAAATGGCCCAAGGAGCATTGCGCGTTTTAGGTATTTCCTACCGAGAAATTTCTGAGGATTTAGTTTGTGTAGAAGATGCTGTAGAACATGATTTAGTTTTTCTGGGGTTAGTGGGCATGATGGATCCACCAAGGGAAGAAGCGATCGAAGCGGTCAAAGTATGCCGGCAAGTTCAAATTAAGCCCATCATGATTACGGGGGACCATAAATTGACAGCCGTGGCTATTGCCAAGGAAGTTGGTATTTACCAAGAGGGAGATCGCGTGCTGACTGGAGATGAATTAGAGAAGATGTCTGAAGAAGAGTTTACCCAAATTGTGGATCAAGTAACTGTTTATGCGCGGGTCTCACCGATGGATAAATTGAAAATCGTTAAGGCCTGGAAGAGTAAAGGAGAAGTGGTCGCTATGACCGGCGATGGCGTAAACGATGCCCCGGCTCTAAAACATGCGGATATTGGGGTAGCCATGGGCATTACCGGAAGTGAGGTAACTAAAGAGGCCGCAGATATGGTACTGAATGATGATAACTTCGCTACTATAGTTAGCGCCATTGAGCGGGGAAGATGGATTTATGATAATATTAAAAAATACCTGACTTTTCTTTTGCGGTGCAATATAACCGAAGTAGTAGTTATCGGTGGAGTGGTTTTAATGATGGGACCCGAGTACCTTCCTTTGGTTCCGGCCGCCATTTTGTTTATCAACTTGGTTACAGATGGTCTCCCCGCCTTGGCTCTGGGCATTTCTCCTCCTGATCCTGATATCATGCAGAGGCCACCTCGCGATCCCCAAGAAAGTGTTTTTTCTTGGGAAGTAAAAGCGTTTATTCTTTTGGCCCTGGTAATCGAAATACCCTTCTTTTTCTTTATTTTCTTCCATGAGCTTAGCGATACAAAACATGCGCGCACCGAAATCTTCTTCTTATTTATTTTCATTGAATTAATCATCGCCTTAAATTTCCGGTCTATGCGCTATAGTGTCTTTAAAGTTCCCCCGCATAAATGGCTGATATTAGCTGTTTTATCGCAAGTAGTACTTACCCTTATCTTGGTCGAAATTCCTTCAGTTCGGGAAGCCTTCGGTATAATTCATCCCACAGCCACCGACTTGGAGATTATATTTGCTTTTGGTGTGCTCGTATTTATTTCCATGGAAATCATTAAAGCTATTTTAAGAAGAAAGCTAAAATTAGGCCGGCAGATAAGCGCTTGATTTTAAAATTATTGAGCATAGAATGCTAAATAAAATTTGGAGGAGGAGGATGAGATGGCCAAAAGACACCCACTGAAAATTACCGTTATTAAAAAATTGAGTTCCCGCGAAGTTTATGGACAGAATTTGCCCGAAGTCTCGGAAGAGATGGCTCCTTATTGTGATCGCCTGGAGGTGGGCCAAGTATTCAGGGTGGATGAATCAGGGGCAATGCCGGCAGGTTTTTGCACCTGGGCTTGGCATGATATTTACCCCGCCGTAACCGGCCTCAGATTTGGCGGAAATTATCCCTGGATGAAAAAGGAGGGGATGATTTACTCTTGTTGTAGCGATGGCGCCCGCCCCGTCTTCTTTAAGATTGAGCGGGTAGAAGATTAGGTTAAAGGGCACCACCCAGGCAGACGCGCACCCAGGCCTTACAACCTAAGGAGAAAGTTGGGGATTGAATTCTTCTTCCTGGTAATTCATAAAGGCGGAGTGTTTTCTACCGCAGATTATGAATTGATCTTGAGGGAAGAGGATTTTGGGCGTGCTAACATAAAGAGGGCAAATCCGGCAGCAAGGATACTCACGCCCTGAGCGGGGGAAAGAATTTGGGGTATGATCCAACCGCGGGGATCACCTCGAAAAAATTCTATAATGAAGCGGGCGGTGGCGTAAAAAAGCAAATAATACCAAAAAAGCTTCCCTTGGAACCTTTCCCGGCGGCGCATTATAATTAATGTTAAAAAAATGCTAAAGGTAGCCAATGATTCATAAAGCTGGGTAGGGTGAATAGGAATATCCCGGGGAGCCAAAGTATAAGGATCTTTAAAAGTAACTGCCCAGGGAATTCCTGTTGGTTTGCCATAGCAACAGCCAGCGGAAAAGCAACCGAGCCGCCCAATGGCTTGGCCAAGGGCAATAGAGGGAGCGACTAAATCAGCCAGAGGAGTAAATTTCAAATGCTTTTTTTTGACATACCAAAACCCAACTAAGAAAGCACAAATTAGCCCCCCATAAAAGACTAACCCTCCCCGCCAAAAAAGAAAGATGCTAATTGGTTCGTCGCGAAATTCGTCCCAATTGGTAAAGACATAAAACAAACGAGAACCAATCAGAGCCGAGATGAGAATATAGAAAGCCAGATCCATGACCAGGTTGGGGTCAATATTTACCCGGCGAGCTTCTTTTAAGGCGATGAACACAGCCAAAAGAAAACCCATAGCCAAAAGCACTCCATAAGTATGCAGAGTGAAACTACCAATTTTTAGGAGAACGGGGTACATCAAAAGGGTCCTTTCTATAAGGCTATGCTTATGGTCTTTTGGCGCATCATCTGGTAAAAGAGCAAAATTACGCCTATGGTAATTGCCGAGTCGGCCATATTAAAAGCGGGCCAATGCCAGTCATACCAATGGAAATCAAGGAAATCGACCACTTCCCCTTGGCGCAAACGGTCAATCAGGTTACCTATGGCGCCGCCTAAAATTAAGGATAAAGATAAAATAGCCGTTTTCTGCCCCGGGCGGATGGTTTTTAATAAATAAATAAGACAACCTATAGCCAGAATCGAGAAAAGAGCGAAAAAAATAATTCGCCCAGAAGAACGACCTCCGGCCAAAAAGCCAAAGGCCGCGCCGGTATTCCTTATATATGTCAAATGGAAAAAATTGGGAATAATTTCTATGGACTGATGCAAGGCCATGTTAATATCGACCAAGAATTTTGTTATCTGGTCCAAAATTATGACGGCCCCGCTAATTATTAATGCTAAGAAATATTTGTTCTTCATTTACCAGAACCGGAAATAATTTCCAAAATCTCGTGGCAACGCGGGCACACCGAAGGAAACTTAGGACCTTCTCCGGTTTGCGTATCATAGACCCAGCAGCGTTCGCATTTCTTACCCGCAGCCTTATCCACCAGTATATTTAAGCCGGCTATTTCTTGGCTAACGAAAGCCCCTGATATAGGAATATCGCTAATCGTCACTTGGGAGACAATAAAAAGATCTTTTAGTTGGGAGGCATGCGCTTTCAAGAAGGTAAGAAGATCCGCCGGCGCGTGCAGAGTTACGGCAGCTTCCAGGGAATTACCGATGAGTTTATTTTTTCGGGCAATTTCTAAGGCTTTAGATGCTTCTCCCCTTACCTGTAAAAGAAGCTGCCATCTTTTTTCCAAGTCTTGATCAAGATATAAATCTTCCACTTCGGGCAAAGAAGTAAGATGAACGCTTTCCGCCCGAGTTTGGGCACTAGGCAAAAGCTGCCAAACTTCCTCGGCTGTAAAAGAGAGGATAGGGGCCATCAGGCGCACTAAGGCATCTAAAATTTTGTATAAAGCGGTCTGAGCAGCTCGGCGAGGAGCAGCAGATGGCGCAGAAACATAAAGCCTATCTTTCAGAATATCCAGATAAAGGGCGCTGAGATCCACTATGCAAAAATTGTGCAGGGCGTGGAACACAATATGAAACTCAAAATTAGCATAAGCTTCCCGGACTCGGCCTATTAATTTCTGCAAACGTAACATTATCCAGCGATCGATCTCCAGCAAATGTTCTGGGCCTACCGCGTCTTGGGCCGGGTTGAAATCATAAAGGTTGCCTAAGAGAAACCGACAGGTATTGCGAATACGCCGGTAGGCTTCCGAGAGGCGGGAGAGGATCTCTTCCGATATGCGAATATCATCGCGATAATCCTCGGCCGCGACCCAGAGCCGCAGGATTTCCGCGCCATAGCGATTAATCACTTCCTCCGGAGCGATAACATTGCCCAAGGATTTGGACATTTTTCTTCCTTCCCCGTCCACCACAAACCCATGGGTGAGCACCGCTCGATAAGGAGCATGGCCGCGGGTGCCCACGGCAGCTAAAAGAGAACTATGGAACCATCCCCGATGCTGATCGCTTCCTTCCAAGTACATATCTGCGGGAGAATGAAGATTGGGCCTTTTCTCGCATACAGCCGCATAGCTAACTCCAGAATCAAACCAAACATCAAGAATGTCCGTTTCTTTGCGGAATTTCTTGCCTTGACATTGCGGGCATGCGGTTCCTGGAGGGATTAAATCTTCCACTGGCCGCATAAACCACACATCGGCCCCCTCTTTTTCAAAAAAATCGGCCACGTAATTAATAAGCGCTTCTTCCACTAAGACCTGCCCGCATTTCTCACAAGTGAAGGCAATAATTGGTACTCCCCAAGCGCGCTGCCGGGAGATACACCAATCAGGGCGATTTTGAATCATTCCATAAATGCGCTCCCTTCCCCAAGGGGGGATCCAGGTAACTTGGTCGATGGCAGCCAAAGCCTTTTTACGCAAACCATTTTTGTCCATGGAAATAAACCACTGTTCCGTGGCGCGAAAGATAATGGGATTTTTACATCGCCAGCAATTTGGGTATTGATGGCGGTATTTTTCCGCATACACTAAGCTTCCCACTTCGGCCAACTTTTTGATCACCGCGTCATTAGCGGCAAAAACGTACTGGCCAGCAAAAAATTCCACATCGGGAGTAAATCTTCCTTGGTCGTCTACGGGAGAGTAAATTGGAATATGGTATTCTAATCCAGATTCATAATCTTCTTGGCCGTGGCCCGGGGCAGTGTGCACGCATCCTGTCCCGGTATCTAAGGTAATATAGTTAGCTAAGATCAAAAGGGATTCGCGGTTAAGGAAAGGATGCTTACATTTAAGGCCTTCTACGTCTCTTCCCGGAAATTTTTCTATAATACGGTAATTTTTTTTTCCTGCTTGGCTCATTACTTGGTCAAGGAGACTTTCCGCCAAAATCCAAACTTCGCCGTCTGTCTCAGCAGCTGCGTATGGGTAATCCGGATGAAAGGCTATGGCTAAGTTGGCCGGGATTGTCCAGGGGGTAGTCGTCCAGATCAGGACAAATAAGCGTTTATTCTTCAGGGAAGGGAATTTTTCTCCGAAGTCAGCAAGGGCAGGAAATTTTACCGTAATAGAAGGAGATTCGTGGTCTGCATATTCCACTTCTGCCTCGGCCAAAGCCGTTTCACAAGTGGCGCACCAGTACACGGGTTTCTTTCCGCGGTAGACAGAACCATTGCCCACAAATTTCCCGAATTCCCGCGCAATAGTGGCTTCGTAATCATAGCTCATAGTTAAATATGGATTATCCCATTCTCCCAATACCCCCAGCCTTTTAAACTCTTCGCGCTGGATATTTAAAAATTTAGTAGCAAATTCGCGGCATAGTTTTCTTTTTTCGGAGACGGAATAAGCAGACTTATTAGCGCCCAGATTTTTATCCACTTCATGTTCGATGGGCAGGCCATGGCAATCCCACCCGGGGACGTATTCAGCATTAAAACCAGCCATATTTTTCGATTTAACGATGAGATCTTTTAATATTTTGTTCAAAGCCGTACCGATATGGATATGACCGTTAGCATAAGGAGGACCGTCATGGAGAATATATTTTGGTCTATCTTTAGAGATATTTCTAATCTTCAGATAAAGATTACTTTCTTCCCATTTTTTTAAGATTTCTGGCTCACGCTGGGGCAGGTTAGCCTTCATGGGGAAATTTGTTTTAGGCAAATTAAGCGTATCCTTGTAGTCCATTTTCTCCTCGATTTTAAATGGTAATTCAAGAATTTAATTAAAAAGATCCTTTAATACTTTTTATCATAAGGCCAAGGTAAGTCAAGAAAAAAGAAAATTTGCTCAAGGGGGGAGGGGGATTTGTGTTGGCGTTGCGGCTATGCCGCGCGATGCTCCGGGGAGTATTAATTTAGGCGAAACGATTTTTTTCTTGATCTATTTTTGATAAAGTGCTAATAAAATGCTGGGAGTTTGGCTAAATTAAGAAAAATTCAGAAAATAAGGGAAAGGAGGAGTTAATTATGGCAAATCAGAGTAAAGGTATTGATTGGTCTTCTTTGTGGAAGAAAGAAGACTGGTGGGCTTGCTGGATTGGGTGGTTTATTTTGCTTTTATCCATAGCCGGAATTTTACCTGCTCCGCCCAAAGTGGGCACCTGGTCTGATTCTTTAGCCAAAGCATTCCCTGCGGGTTGGGCTACGGTGGGGAAATTAGCTGCTCTTTTCATCCTCACCGCGGTTTTGACTATGATTGGGGCAGCCGCCATGAAACGGGATATCAAACGTTACCTGCCGTCATATTTGGTCATTTTTCTAATTGGCTATATATCCCTCATCATCGGCGCCCAAAAAGGAATTAAATATTATGGATTTGAATATGTCCTCTGGGCATTGTTTATCGGGCTTTTCATCAGCAATGTCCTGGGGGTACCGGAATGGTTAAAAGCAGGAGTAATGACCGAATATTTTATAAAAATTGGCTTAGTCTGCATGGGCGCAGGAATTATGTTTTCCGTGGTTATTAAGGCTGGGGCAGTGGGATTGGCCCAAGCAATATTAGTCGTAGTGGTAGTTTGGTTTGCTACTTATTGGATTTGCCGGAAATTTGGTTTATCGGAACGTTTCTCCAGTATTATCGCCACGGGCAATTCCATTTGCGGTGTTTCTGCTTCCATAGCTGCCGGTGGGGCTGTGCAGGGGGATCCCAAAGAGGTTAGCTATATCGTGGCCTGGTTGATGGTCTGCGCCGTGATCTTAATTGTCATTATGCCCCCTTTAGCCAAATGGATGAACTTGCCCAGCAATATGGCTGGAGCCTGGGTTGGAGGGGTTATCGATAATACTGGTGCCGTAGTCGCAGCCGGAGAAGTCTTGGGCAAGAAAGCTGCCCTGGAGGCGGCAGCTTTAGTGAAGATGGCGCAGAATGTGCTCATCGGCTTTGCCGCCTTCCTCTTGGCTCTTTGGGCGACTTTAGCTTTGGAGCGGAAAGAGACTGGAGAAAGACCTTCCTTAGCGGAAGTTTGGTATAGATTCCCCAAGTTCATTGTCGGATTTGTGGTATCCTCTTTGATCATTTCTTTTTTAATAGAACCAGCCTGGGGCGAGAAAGCAGCTAAAAGCATTGGAGGTGCCGCCGATGCTTATCGAACTTGGTTCTTTGCCTTTTGTTTCGTCTGCATCGGTCTGGAAACAAGGATCAAAGAATTAGTTTCCGTGGGCGGCGGAAGGCCGGCCATCGCTTATTTCATTGCCCAGTTCTTTAATATGATCTGGACCTTGATCGTAGTTTGGTTCCTGTGGTCAGGAACTTTCTTCACTCCGCCGATTTTGCCTGATTAAGCTTAACGATAGGAGAGGGGCTTTGAGCCCCTCTTTTTATGAATTCTCAAAGTCAGTTCTAATAATAAATGCAAAAATATAAGTTGATTTTACAAAATGAAGAAAATTTTGCGCGCCGCGTGGCCTTAGGTCTTTGGATAAAAAGGCCAATTTCCCCTTGGCATTATCTTCTGCCGGGTATGTTTATTTTTGATTATTTACGGCGCTCGGCGGCGGTCAAGGATTATAGCGCCGCATTTTTATTCCCCCGCAAGCTGGCTTTGGATCTGAGCATGCAGGTCATGGGGGGGGCAGATAAAAAAGAACTTTTTCGTCAGGCTGGGGAAATTATCAAAGAATGGCTAGCCTCTTTTAAAATGTATTCTGAAGAAATTAAAGACCGTCATATGGAACAGATAAGCATTTTAATGGAGCATTATATAAAACTTCTAAAAGCAGATGGAGATGAGTATAGCCTATTGATAAAGAATACTTATGGGGATAGAACTAATTACGAAAGTTTTATGGAGAAGTTAACCGCCGCAGAAAACTGCATTGACTTGGCCATCGCCCATCATAGGGGAAATACGGAAGAAATAAGAAAACGTCTGGAGGCGGAAAGAGAACAGGTGGCTGAATTGCGAAAAAAAGAACTGCAGAAGATTTTCCCTACCCCATTATAAAGTTATGCCCAGATTCATTCCGCGCCCATTAGATACTAAATATGAAAATATTTTAGCCCAAGAATGGTCTTTAGCCAGGAGAGTGGCTACATCCGTTATACCTTCTCCACCTTTGACGGTATGGGAGATAACCATTCCCCCCCTTTTTTTCCTTAACTTTTTCAGGCTGAAAAGGGCCCGGGAAACGATGGCCCTTAATTTTTTATTCACCAAAAAGTTAGCGCTGGAGGCGGCTTTTAATATTATGGAAAAAGGTAAAAGCTTAGAAGAAGTAAAAGAGCAATTGAAAGAAAAGACAGGGAATATTTTGGCCGCGGATAAAAAAGGAATTTATTCGGCGAAGATTAGGCAGAAGCAAATCCAAGAGATGGAATTCCTTATGGAGCATTATCTGCGTCTTTTTGCGGCAGAGGGGAAAGATTATGCCGCCATGTTAAAAAAAGCATATTTGCAGCGCGAAGAGTATTTAGCTTTTTTGGAAAAACTGGAGAAGTTAGAAAAGGAAGTTTATTTGGCCGCTATGCAGACATTCAAATCAAGCGCCGCCAGAGAAGTGGCTAGGCAAATGGAAGAAGCCACCTATAAAATTAGGAGATTAGATGTGGATAGGTTCTTTCCCCCAAGGCCACCGAATCAAGATCAGTAATTAATACTTTTTAGAAATTCACCTATATGATTATTTACAATTTCTGGTTGTTCCAAAGGAAGAAGATGGCCGGCTTCTTTGATGGTGAATGATTGGGAATGGGGCATGGCCTGCTGGAGAGATTGCGCTAAAGAAGGAGGCGTTATTTGATCTTTTTCACCTACCAGAATTAGGATGGGCATATGAATTTTGGCCAATTTTTCCTGGCTTATTTCCCAATCCCAGAGATTTTTAGCAATTTGCCAAAAATTTTGCCAAGTAAAATTTTTGAGATCATCCTTAATCCACTCATTAACCTCCGGGTTAATCGTTGCCGAAAACATTTTTTTAATCTCTTCTTGCCCAAGCAACTTTTCATCCGGAAAAGTTGCTTCTTGGAGGTTAAATTTACGCGGGGCGGAAAGGTTCATCATCAAATTTAGGCGAGCTCGAAGATATGATAGCCACATTTTTCGTTTCCATATAGGTTGGCGTTGCGGGCGAGTGGAAATTAAAATTAACGCTTTGGTCTTCTGGGGCTGCTGGAGGAAGTATTCAATGGCGATCATTCCTCCTAAAGACCAGCCCACGAGAACGGTTTCTTCTATACCAATATTTTTTAGGATAAGATTTAAGTCATTGGCGAAGGAAGGAATGCTAAATTCATTAATAAAAGATAGAGATTGACCATGCCCGCGCAGATCGTAAATTAGAACACGGTATTTCTGCGCGAAGTTGGCAATTTGATATTTCCACCATTTATGCGAAGACCAGGCCCCGTGGATGAAGACTAAAGGGGGACCTTGGCCATGAATTTCATAATAAATAGATCCACTGGGTATTTTTAAAGAAGGCATGAGCAATTTTTATTTTAGCATAAGATGCTCTAAAAAAACCTTTCAAAAAAAGCCATTAAAAATTTGAAAATTAATTTGATTTTTGGAAAAAGAAAAGATAGGATATATCACCAATCCAATGGTTATTTTTGCCAGGGGGATTTAATTAATTATGATTAACAAAAAGTTAAAAGGATTTAGAATCGGGCAAGTTTTTTTAGCTCTTTGGCCCATATTTATAGGCCATGAGGCCTGGGCGAGCGGTTTTGATCTGGGGTCCATAGGAAAAATTGAATTTACTTGGGACTTCGTCATTGCTTTTTTGAGCATTGTCCTTATTGATCTTATTTTAGCCGGGGACAATGCCGTAGTAATTGCCCTGGCCGTTAAAAATTTACCGCCTAAAAAACGCCAAAAAGGAATCATTTTTGGAGCGGGGGCGGCCGTAATATTGCGTGTAGCCGTCACATTTTGTGTAGCCCAGTTATTGACTATTAGTTTTATCAAATTAGCGGGCGGCGCTCTGGTTTTATGGATTGCGGTGAAGTTATTTGTGGAAGGGGCGCCGGAAGAAAAATTTCAGAAAGAAGCTACCACCTTCTGGCAGGCTATCCGCATTATAGTGATCGCTGACATAATCATGAGTACGGATAACATTTTGGCGGTAGCGGGAGCCTGCAAAGGAAATCTTTTCCTGCTTCTCTTTGGTCTGGCCTTGAGCATTCCCTTTGTGGTTTTTACAAGTTCTCTTTTATCTATGCTGATGGATCGATATCCGATTATCGTATATATTGGAGCGGCTGTCTTAGGTCGAGTAGGTGGAGAGATGATCATGACCGACCCCTTCATTGTCCAATGGCTCCGCCCAAGCCTTATGCTTAAATATATGGTAGAAGTGCTTGGGGCAGGGGGCGTAATCCTGGTGGCTAAGTTGTACATTAAATGGAAAATTTCCAAGCAAGAAACGATGGCCGTAAATTCTCCAGAAGTGGCTGACTAAAGAAAGATAAAAGGCCAAAAGAAGGGCAAGAAAAAAACCTTGACGATAGTAATTTTCAAATTAGATAATAAAAAAGTGAAAAGAAAAATTACATTCTAAAAAAGGAGGTGGAAAGGCTTTTAATTTATCGATCAGAATTTACTTAAAAAGAAAAAGCAAAAAAGGAGGCGAAGATGTCGAAGTCAGATACCCCACTTTTAGATGAGTTGGAAAAAGGACCGTGGCCGAGCTTCGTTAAAGATATGAAGCAGGCGGCGCAGAAAAAACCGATGGCTCGCGACCTCCTGCGCCAGTTAGAATTATCCTATAAAGAAAAAATAGGGCACTGGAAGCATGGAGGAATTGTCGGGGTGAAAGGATATGGCGGCGGGGTAATTGGTCGTTATTCTGATCGCCCTGATTTATTCCCAGGGGTGGAACATTTTCATACTTTGCGAGTTAATCACCCTACGGGATGGTTTTACACCACCAAGGCCCTGCGAGCTTTATGCGATGTTTGGGATAAGCACGGCAGCGGATTAACCAATATGCATGGTTCTACCGGAGATATAATTCTCTTGGGAACAAAAACAGAGAATTTGCAGCCCTGCTTTGATGACCTTTCCGAAGCGGGCTTTGATCTGGGCGGTTCTGGGTCTGCTCTACGTACGCCGAGTGCCTGCATAGGGCCAGCGCGTTGTGAATGGGCCTGTATTGATAGTCTGGATATCTGCTATAACGTAACCATGCACTTCCAAGACAAAATCCACCGGCCCATGTTCCCCTATAAATTTAAGATAAAAGTATCTGCCTGCGCCAATGATTGCGTTGCGGCTATTGCCCGCGCCGACTTGGCCGTAATTGGGACTTGGAAAGGCCGAATCCAAATAGATGCGCAAGAAGTAAAAGCTTATGCCGATGGCGGCCTCAAAATAAGGGAGGAAGTGGTTGACCTCTGTCCTACTAAATGCATGTCTTGGGATGAAAATAAAAAAGAATTAAAGATAAATGACGGTGATTGTACCCGGTGCATGCATTGTATAAATTTGATGCCCAAAGCGCTCCGTCCTGGTAAAGAAAAAGGAGCGACCATTTTAATTGGGGGCAAAGCGCCGATCCTTCAGGGGGCTTTGCTTTCCTGGGTGATTGTGCCTTTTATGAAGATGGAGCCGCCTTATGAAGAATTTAAAGATTTGGCGGAGAGAATCATGGATTGGTGGGATGAAAATGGTAAATCACGCGAGCGGGTGGGCGAATTGATAAATCGTTTAGGTATGAGAACGTTCCTGAAAGCGGTGGGTCTTAAACCCGTACCCCAAATGGTGAAAGCTCCCAGATCTAATCCCTATGTCTTCTTCTGGCCAGAAGAAATCAAAAAAGGAGGTAAATAAAATGGCGAAGACTGATATTGGTCCTCCAAATTATAAAAAGTTTCTTCCACCGATAATTCAAAAGAATTATGGAAAATGGAAGTATCATGAGATATTAAAGCCAGGTGTTTTGAAGCACGTGGCCGAATCGGGAGACGAGCTTTACACCGTGCGCGCTGGCTCCGGAAGGCTGTTGAGCACAGACCATATCCGCGAAATTTGCGAGATCGCCGACAAATATTGCGATGGCTACTTGCGCTTTACCAGTCGGCATAACGTAGAGTTTCTGCTTACCGATAAAAATAAACTAGAGCCTCTTTTAGCCGAGCTAAAACAGAGAAATTACCCGGTGGGCGGAACGGGGCATTCCGTAACCAGCATTGTGCACACGCAGGGTTGGGTCCATTGTCATACGCCGGCGACGGATGCTTCCGGTCCAGTGAAGTCGGTCATGGATGCGCTTTATGAATACTTCGTCACCATGAAATTGCCGGCGCAGGTGCGCATAGCCTTGGCCTGCTGTTTAAACATGTGCGGGGCCGTCCATTGTTCGGATATTGCCATTTTAGGAATTCATCGGACAGTTCCCAAGATTGATCATGCGCGCTTACCCAATGTTTGTGAGATTCCTACGACCGTGGCTTCCTGTCCTACTGGCGCGATTAGACCAGACCCCAAAACCAAGACCGTTATCATAAATGAAGAAAAGTGCATGTATTGCGGCAACTGCTACACAGTTTGTCCGGCCATGCCTTTGGCTGATCCAGAGAATGATGGCGTATCTATCTGGGTGGGCGGAAAAGTCTCTAATGCCCGCAGCGCGCCCATGTTTTCCAAATTAGTCATTCCCTATCTGCCGAATAACCCACCGCGCTGGCCGGAGGTCGTGGCCGCGGTGAAGAATATAGTTGATACTTATGCCAAACACGCCCGTCCTCACGAGCGGGTAGGGGAGTGGATTAACCGTATCGGCTGGGAGCGGTTCTTTACGCTAACCGGAATTGAATTTACCGATAAGCATATTGATGACTTCACGCTGGCTCCGGACACTTATCGGACAACCACCCAGTTTAAATGGGGGTGATAAATGAGTGCCGAAATTAAAGAAAAAGTTCTGGAGTTCTTTCGGGAAAAATCCAAAGGGGAAAAGAAAAAATTCTATATAAAGGATGTCATCAAAGGTCTACCCGCTGAAGACCGGCATGCTATTCAGGAGGCGGTAAAAGAGCTTTTGGATGAGGGGGTTCTTAAATACTGGTCCAGCGGCAGTACCACCTACTTGATGCTGGCTGAATATTTTCCGAAGGAATAGACCATGGGATGAGCTATCTTTCCCCTCCGCGGATTTTGATAGCTGCGTGGCGAGGGGGGGCGGGGAAAACCCTGCTCTCCCTCGGCCTAATACGTGCTTTTAAAAAGCAGGGTAAAAAAGTTGCCCCTTTCAAAAAAGGTCCTGACTATATAGATGCTGCCTGGCTTACCCTTGCTGCCCAAAATCTGTGCCATAATTTGGACCTTTTTTTGATGAAACGGGAAGCAGTACCATATGCATTTTGGAAAAGTGCCCTCAAAGCTGATCTATCCGTAGTGGAAGGGAATCGGGGGCTGTATGATGGTTTGGATGCTGCCGGAAGTCAGAGTACCGCCGAATTAGCCAAATTAATCGAGACGCCGGTAATTCTGATTGTTGACGGGGACAAAATTACCCGCACTGCGGCAGCTTTAGTCCTGGGTTGCCAAAAAATAGATGCGCAAGTTAATATCAAAGGAGTGATATTAAACAAGGTAGCTCGCCCCAGGCATGAAGAAGTGATGCGGAAGGCGATTGAGAGTACTTGTGGGCTTCCCGTATTGGGTGCTATTCCCCGCGGGGCGAACTTTCCCTTTCCGGAGCGCCACTTGGGGTTGATTCCGCCGTGGGAACATAACTTTGTGGCTGAAGTTCTGCAGATGGCCGAAGAATTGGTAGTAAATAATGTTAATCTTGAGGGAGTTTGGGAGATTGCCCGAAGTGCTCCTCCCCCGGAAGAAGTATTAACCAAAATGGAGAAGAGGGAAACCGACGCAGTAAAGGGGCAAAGTTATAAAAAATTTACCATTGGCGTAATCAAAGATTCTGCTTTCCAATTTTATTATCCAGAAAATTTACAGGCCTTGGAGAAAAGGGGAGCGACTATTTTAGAAATAAGCGCTATTAAAGAAGAGCTTTTGCCGCGGGTAGATGCGCTCTATATCGGCGGAGGATTCCCCGAAACTAACGCCGAGTATTTAGCCAATAATCTTTCTTTTCGAAATTCAATACGCCAAGCGGTAGAGGATGGTTTGCCCGTTTATGCGGAATGCGGCGGATTGATGTTTTTGGGAGAAAGTCTTAATATAGGAACAAAAAATTATCCTATGGTAGGAGCTTTACCCATCGCTTTTGCCATGGAGCGACAGCCTCAAGGTCATGGCTATACTATTTTAAAAGTTAACAAGAAAAACCCTTTTTTCCCCATAGGTCTGCATTTGCACGGCCATGAATTTCATTACTCGCGGGTGCTCTGGTTAAAAGAAAATCCTGCTTACTTCGTTTGTCAGGTGCTAAGAGGAATGGGTATAGATGGTCAAATGGATGGATTTTGTTATAATAATATATTAGGGATGTTTTCCCATCTCCATGCGGCCGGTTGCCCGGAGTGGGCTGATGGTTTAGCTAAGTGCGCTGTTGCTTATCGACTTCGGGAGAAGGCCTCCAGAGGGATGGGCCAGAAGCTGCGCGAGGTGAGTCCTTAAAAAAAGCTAAGGGCAAAAATTAGGCTAATTAAAGAATAAAAATAAATAAAGGAGGTTTGGAGAATGCCTACGATTGAATTGGCTGGAAAAACTTACGAAGTCGATGAAGATGGTTTCTTGCAGGAATTAGATAAATGGAGTGAGGAATTTGCTCAGGCCTATGCTAAAGAAGAAGGAATTGAAGGTCCCCTTACAGAAGAACACTGGAAAGTAATTAACTACTTGCGTGATTATTATAAAAAGTTTGGCATTGCGCCTATGATTCGTAAATTATGCAAAGACACCGGATTTGATCTGAAGAAGATCTATGAACTCTTTCCGTCAGGACCCGCCAAAGGTGCTTGTAAATTAGCCGGCTTGGCTAAACCCACGGGTTGCGTGTAAAAAAATCCTGAGTTATACATAAACTTTTGGGGGAGGGAGAGATAATTACTTTCTGCCCCCAAAGGGAAATAATTTTTTTAAAAATTCCTGTTTAAATTTGAACAAGCCGGGGAAAAAATAGGGGAGCGGCAAATGGATTTGATAACCATAAAGCATGAGGAAGGGCTGGCTTTTTCCGTGAAGATCCGGGGCCATAAATTCTTAGTAGATATGCCTAAAGATTCGGGTGGAGAAGATAAAGGACCATCTCCAGCTGACTTGCTGGTTTCTGCTTTAGGAAGTTGTCTAGCCATGCACATGGCTCTATACGGAAAAACAATTGGTCTTTCCTGCGCGGGTTTGGAACTCAATCTGGTGTACAATATAGCAGAGGAAGCGGGGAAGAAAAGGATTGCTAATATTACTGTGGATATACATATGCCCAAAAGTATGGAGCCAAAAGAGGCAGCTTTTTTACGAGCTGGGCAAAATTGTCTAATCCGCAATTCTTTAGAGAAATGTCCAGAGATCGATGTGGCTCTCATAAAATGAATATATGGATGGTAGCCAAGGTTTAGAAAAATTTTTACAGGACAGAAAGCCGGCCATCCTGGAAGCATGGTTCCAAACCACTCTCGAAAGCTACCCAGCAGAGACGCGCCCCTTTTTGCTAAAAAAGGAAGACACTTTTAATAATCCAATTGGCTCCACTATTTACGAGGCCTTAGCGGAGTTGTTAGCCGAGCTTATGCAGGATAAAAATTTAGGCAATATAAAAAAGGCGCTGGAGGACTTAATTCACCTGCGGGCTGTGCAAGACTTTTCACCGGCGCAAGCCATTTCCTTTCTGCCTCACTTAAAACAAGTCATCAGGAGAGAGCTGGTGGCTGCAGATTTAATGGAATCTTATCAGGAAGAATTTCATAATCTTGCTTTTTTGATTGATGAGCTGACTATGCAGGCTTTTGACATATACATGGGTTGCCGGGAAAAAATTTTTAACCTGAAAGTTAAAGAATTAAGAAAAATTGTAAAGCTGTAATCGGAGATAAATTTAAAATCTTTACCCAAGCAATTTTCCGCTCCCTTCCGCGGAAAAATGATTAATGTTATTAAGGTGAGAATTTGATCATTTCCTTATTGTTCATCTTGATTCTGCTGGCTATTCCCTTAATTGCTGGAGGGTGGGGGAATTTATTTTTCCTTTTAGGAATCATTCTGCCTTATCTCGCCTTTTTTCTTTTCCTCATCGGGTTTGTTTATCGGGTTTGGCAATGGGCTAAATCACCAGTTCCGTTTCGCATTCCCACAAGTTGTGGCCAACAAAAATCTCTACCTTGGATTAAAGCCAGCTTTTTTGATAATCCCTACAATACCTTAGGCGTAATTGGCCGCATGTTTTTGGAGATAGTTCTCTTCCGTTCTCTTTTTCGAAACAATAAAGTAGAAATAAGGGAGGGCAGACCAATATTTGCTGGAGCGAAGTGGCTTTGGTTAGCCGGCTTAATTTTGCACTGGTCTTTTCTTTTAATTGTTTTGCGGCATATGCGCTTTTTCTTAGAACCTGTCCCCCAAGTCATAAATTTAATCTCCTTTGCGGATGGTTTTTTTGAAATTGGCGTCCCTACCCTTTATTTAACTGATCTTCTGTTCATCTCGGCAGTGACCTATCTTTTTTTAAGGAGAGTTTTTATAGCCCAAGTGCGCTATATCTCTTTGCCGGCAGATTATTTCCCGCTGCTATTAATTTTGAGCATCGCCCTTTCGGGAATTCTTATGCGGCACTTCTACAAAGTTGATCTGGCCAAAGTAAAAAACTTGATTTTGAGTTTAATCGTATTTCGGCCGGAGATCCCTCCGGGAATTGGCTTGATTTTTTATGTACATCTTTTTTTAGTATGTGGCCTATTAGTTTATTTCCCCATGAGCAAATTGATGCATATGGGCGGGGTATTTTTAAGTCCTACCCGGAATTTGGCTAACAATAGCCGCAGGCGCCGCCATATTAACCCCTGGAATTATCCTGTAAAAGTTCATACTTATGCAGAGTACGAGAACGAATTTCGCGAGAAGATGAAAGCAGCCGGAATCCCTGTCGAAAAGGAATAAGCATGTCTTTAGCCAAAATGCCCAAACCGGAAGATTTAGCTAAGATTGACCTGCAGCCACCTCGCCAAGGATGGATGGATACTCCGGTAGAGTTTCGTCCGGGCACTTGGTGTTACAGTGCTGCCCCCAAAAATTTAAAGATTTTGGGTTTACCAAACCCGCGGGAATGGCAGCCGGCAGATGTGGATTGGAAATTGCCCGCCAATTGGCCGGAGATAATCTTGCAAGGGATGAAAGACAGGTTAAGCCGTTTTCGTTCTTTTAAACTTTTTATGGATATCTGTGTGCGCTGCGGAGCCTGTGCTGATAAGTGCCATTTCTTTATCGGCTCTGGAGACCCTAAAAACATGCCCGTCCTGCGCGCGGAATTGTTGCGCTCTGTTTATCGGCGTTATTTTACCACTACGGGAAAATTATTAGGACGCTTGGCCGGGGCGCGCGACCTAACGGTAGATGTGCTCAAAGAATGGTTTTATTATTTTTATCAGTGCACGGAGTGCCGGCGTTGTTCTGTTTTTTGCCCTTATGGTATCGATCAAGCGGAAATAACCATGATGGGTAGAGAACTGCTTAATTTAGTGGGCTGCAATATAAATTGGATAATGGAGCCGGTAGCTAATTGCTACCGCGTGGGTAATCACTTAGGTATTCAGCCGCATGGAATTAAAGATTCCTTGGAATTTTTTGCCGATGATATTGCGGACCGAACAGGGGTGCGGGTGGAAGTTCCTATTAATAGAAAAGGGGCCGAGATTCTTTTCGTAACTCCTTCGGGGGATCTTTTTGCTGATCCGGGCACCTTTACTTGTATGGGTTATCTCATGCTCTTCCATGAAATCGGCTTAGATTATACCTGGAGCACCTATGCCTCAGAGGGAGGGAATTTTGGCTTATTCGTGGATCATGAGTTAATGAAAAGGTTGAACGCCAAAATCTATGCCGAAGCAAAAAGATTAAGGGTAAAGTGGATCTTAGGCGGTGAGTGTGGACACATGTGGCGTGTTCTGCACCAATATATGGATACGATGAATGGTCCGGCAGATTTCTTAGAGGAACCAGTCTCTCCGCTTACGGGCACTAAATTTGAAAACGCCAAGTCCACGAAGATGGTCCATATCGCCGAATTCACCGCGGACCTTATCCGCCATAATAAGCTAAAACTCGACCCCAGCCGTAATGATCATTTAAAGGTGACTTTCCATGATTCCTGTAATCCGGCGCGAGCCATGGGTCTTTTTGAGGAGCCCCGCTATATCCTGAAGAAGGTTTGTAATTATTTTTACGAGATGCCCGAGGAGACGATCCGCGAAAAGACCTTCTGTTGTGGCGGCGGAGCAGGTTTGGGAACGGATGAAAATATGGAGATGCGCTTAAGAGGGGGATTCCCGCGGGCCAAAGCGGTAAAGTATGTGCGGGAAAAATACGGCGTTAATCGGTTAGCCTGCATCTGTGCTATTGACCGGGCCACGCTGCAAACTCTTATGGAGTATTGGGTACCCGGGGTAGAGGTAACTGGCCTCCATGAACTGGTAGGCAATGCTTTGGTCATGAAGGGAGAAAAGGAAAGGGAAGTGAGTTTGCGCGGAGAACCCTTGCTTACTAAAACCAAAGTTGATCATCATGAGCGATAAAGGGAAGATTATCACCGGTTTAATTATTTTTCTCTTTTTAGGCACTTTCCCCTTTTGGTATGGCAGGGGGGGGACTGCTTCTCTCCCGCCCCTTTCTCTGGATACTCCGGAAATAAAGAAAATGGCCGTAAAAAAGTGCCTGGAACCAACAGAATTTATGCGGGCGAGTCATATGGAATTGCTGAATTCTTGGCGAGAAGCGGTGGTGCGGTATGGAAAGCATTTTTATATAAACCAGGAAGGAAAAAAAATATCCATGAATCTATCCCTTACCTGCTTGGGCTGTCATAGTAACAAAGATAAATTTTGTGATGTTTGCCACAGCTTTTCAGGAGTTAAGCCGAATTGTTGGTCTTGTCACCTTGTTCCGGGGGAGGTTAAACCTTGAACTTAGCCCGGCGAGTTTTTCTAAAAGCTACGGGACTTTTTCTTTTAAGCTTAGGCCTTAAACCTTCCGGGGGAGTTTTGGCTAAAAATGAATCGCCCAATTTTCTTGCCAACCCCCAAGCGCTTAAAGGAAGGCGCTGGGCCATGGCCATAGATCTTAAGAAATGTAAACCAGATTGTCAGGATTGTATAATTGCTTGTCATTGGGCGCATAATGTTCCCAGTATGGGGAATCCCAAAGACGAGATTAAATGGATCTGGCGTGAACCTCTGGCCAAGGCTTTCCCTGGTCAAGGCCTCGAAAGTGTTAATTCCCCTTGGGCCAACAAGCCAGTAATCGTCCTATGTAATCATTGCGCCAACCCACCCTGTGTGCGCGTTTGCCCTACCCAAGCTACTTTTCAAAGGGAAGATGGCGTAGTCATGATGGATTACCACCGCTGTATTGGTTGCCGCTTTTGCGTCGCCGGGTGTCCTTTTGGGGCAAGATCAATGAATTATAGAGATCCTCGTCCATTTATAAAAAAAATAAATCCAAATTTTCCCACGCGCACCAAAGGGGTAGTAGAAAAATGCAATTTTTGTGTGGAAAGACTGGCCGAGGGTCTGCTGCCGGCATGTGTGGTCGCCTGTCCGGAAAAAGCAATTATTTTTGGTGATCTAAAAGATCCGCAATCGGAGATTTCCCAAATTTTACGGGCCCGTTTCCCTATAAGACGGCGCCCGGAGTTGGGCACTCAACCGCAAGTTTATTATCTTACTTGAGCTAAACATGTTAGAGAAAGCTTTTCACGGTAGCCGAAGTTATTGGTTCTTAATTACCCTGTTACTCTTGGGAATAGTCATCGGCTTCTTCTTTTATTTAAAGCAGCTTGATTATGGATTGGGCATTACGGGGATGAGTCGAGACGTAACTTGGGGATTGTACATTGCCCAATTTACTTTTTTAGTGGGCGTAGCTGCTTCGGCGGTTATGGTTGTCCTTCCGTATTATCTGCATAATTACAAAGTATTCGGGCGCATCACGATTTTGGGAGAATTTCTGGCTGTCTCTGCGGTAATTATGTGCTTATCCTTCGTTCTGGTAGATTTAGGACAACCTGCCCGAGCTTTTAATGTTCTTCTATATCCTACCCCCAGTTCAATCCTTTTCTGGGATATGGTGGTTCTGAGCGGCTATCTCCTGCTGAATATAATAATTGGGTGGACGGTTCTGGGAGCCGAGAAAAAGATGGTGACGCCCCCTAAATGGGTAAAGCCTTTAATCTATTTATCCATCCCTTGGGCGATCAGTATCCATACCGTGACCGCTTTTATCTATGCAGGGCTTCCCGGAAGGAGTTTCTGGTTAACGGCCATCATGGCGCCCCGCTTTTTGGGATCTGCTTTTGCATCAGGGCCCGCTCTTTTAATTCTTTTTTGCTTAATTTTGCGGAAATACACGCGCTTTGATCCCGGGAAAGAAGCCATCCAAGCTTTGGCCAAGATCGTTACTTATGCCTTAATAGCCAGTATATTCTTCGTGGCCATGGAAATTTTTACGGTTTTTTATAGCCAGATCCCAGAACATAAGCAGCATTTTATTTTCCTCTTTGCTGGCTTAGAAGAACATCGATTTTTAGTTCCCTGGATGTGGAGCGCTGTTTTTCTCGCTGCCTTGGCCCTGCTTATTTTGCTTTATCCGCCTTTTCGGCAGAAAGAAAATTTATTAGCTACTGCTTGTGCGGCGGTATTTTCCTCATTGTGGATTGAGAAAGGATTAGGTTTGGTTATTCCTGGATTTATTCCTAATCCTTTGGAGAAGGTTACCGAATATCATCCCACCGGCCCGGAGATAGCCATTACCATAGGAGTCTGGGCTTTGGGCTTGCTGATACTTTCCATCCTTTATAAAATTGCCATCACCGTCAAGCAGGAGTTGGAAAGTTAAATATTATACCCGCCTTTTCCCGCAAGTTAAAATTAGCCAAAATTAGCAGGATTAATTAACAAAGGAATCTTGATTAAAAGTCAGGGTTTTGGTAATGAATATTTTTGAAGTCCATTACCATATAAGGAGGTAGATAGTGCCAGAAAAATTAGTAGTGATAGGCGGAGTAGCTGCGGGGCCAAAAGCGGCTGCCAAAGCGAAACGTTGCCGTCCTGATTTGGAGGTGGTCATTTACCAAGAAGAAGGTGCCGTTTCCTACGGAGGGTGTGGCCTTCCTTATTACGTTAGCGGCAAGATAAAAGAAAGAAACCAACTTTTGGCCCGGACCAAAGAACAATTTGCTCAAGATGGTATTCAAGTCAAGTTGAAGCATCGGGTAGAAGAGATTAAGGTTAAGGAAAAGAAGATCAAAGGCCTTAATTTAGAGACCGGAGATCAATTTGTAGATACTTATGACAAATTAGTCTTAGCCACGGGATCTTTTCCTATTCGTCCCCAAGTAGCCGGAGCAGATCTCAAGGGAGTTTTTTATCTCCGTTCCATTTTCGATGCCGACCTGCTTGTTCAACAATTGTTTTCCGCTCAGATCCAAAACGTAGTAATTGTAGGGGGTGGATACATAGGTTTAGAAATGGCTGAGTCCCTGAGTGAACTGGGTAAGAAGGTTACTATCGTGGAAAAAATGCCGCAAATCGTAACTCTGTTCGACCAAGATATGGCGCGCCTGGTTCAGAGATATTTGGAGAAGAAAGGAATGCAAGTTTTAGTCGGCGAAGGTCTCCAAGAAATAAGAGGCGAGCAAGGGCGAGTTTCTTCGATCCGTACTGCTAATCAGGAAATCCGGGCTGACGCTGTTTTGCTAAGTTTGGGAATTCGTCCGCGGGTAGAATTGGCGCGCCAGGCAGGCCTGCGCCTGGGCGAAACTGGGGCAATCTGGGTTAACGAGCGCATGGAAACCTCGGCCGAAGATGTCTTTGCCGCCGGAGACTGTGTAGAGAGTACCCATTTAATCAGCGGAAAAAGAGTGTGGATCCCTTTGGGATCGACCGCAAATAAGCAAGGGAGAGTAGTGGGGATAAACGTGAGTGGCGGAGCGGCGGTTTTCCCTGGCGTTTTGGGAACAGCTATATTCAAGGTTTTTGATTTTAAAGTAGCCAAAACAGGGTTAAATATGCGGGAAGCTGAACAAGCAGGGTTCAGCCCGCTGTCAGCCATTGTGCGGGGATATTCTGGTGCCCATTATTATCCAGGGATGAAGGAGTCGGTGCTCAAGGTTATCGCCGATCAAAAAAGTGGACGCATCTTAGGAGCCCAGGCCGTAGGCGAAGGGCCCTCAGATAAATTTATCGATGTTATTTCTATGGCCTTGTTAGGGCGGATGGATTGCTCCACCTTAGGAAATGCCGATTTAGCTTATTCACCGCCTTTCAGTCCAGCTTTATCACCTGTGCTCGTCGCTGCTCATGTGCTCCAAAATAAACGAGAAAAAGTCTTTGAGTGGATTACCGCAGATGAAGTAAAAAATAAATTAGAAAGAGCCGCAGATGAATTTGTCTTGCTTGACGTACGGGAAGAGAAAGAAGTAAAGGAAAAGCGTATTCCAGGCTCTCTTTGGATCCCCTTAGGACAGCTCGAAGAAAACATAGGTAAGTTGGATAATAAAAAGGAGATAGCCATTCATTGTCATTCAGGGGCCCGCTCTTATAAAGGCTATCTAAAGCTAAAGCATAAGGGTTTTAAAAATATTAAGAATGTTGATGGGGGAATTTTGTGCTGGCCTGAAGAACTAAAAGGAGCTCTTTAAATAAAGCTAAAGCAGAAGCGGCCAGGCAGCTCCTTGGTTCGCTGCCTGGCTGTTCATAGATTTCTATTTTATCTTCCCCTCCCGAATATCTAAGATGATCTCCGCCGCAATTTTGGCCGCCACTCCACATACCTCCGGACAGCCTTTCCGGCTGTGGCCGCCCATATCGTGGAAAGCTTTGCGCTCTTCCGGAATAGATAAGCGATAAACTTTTCCATACCGAATTTTATGGATTTCCGCACAAATAGAGTGGCCGATTTTTTTACGAAATTCATCGTAAATCTTGGTTGCTATATCCATAGCTTTATTATATTGAGCTATATCCTCTAATTTTTCTCTTCCTACCAAACAACCAACTCCCATAATGGCTCCCGTAAGCGCCCCGCAAGTTTCTCCTTGACGAACCACACCGCCGGCCAAGGCACTGCCAGATTTGAAAACCTCTGGACTCCCCACGTTGAGCTTTTCTTGCAAAGCTGCAAGAACGGCTTGGGTTCAGCCAAAATATTCCATGTCGTTTTTTAAAGCTAATTCAAAGACATCTGCCAACAATTTTTCCCTTTCAGGCATTTGCTGTTGCTCCTTTCTCTTTTAAATATTTTATTTCTTTTTGATGTAGCCCATCATTTCAGCAATCTTCTGATAGGCTTCAGGAAGTTTATATTCTGGTTGGAAAGAATACCCGGTGGGCAATTTGGAACCTGTCTTGGCTATCTGCCGTAATCCTTCCATCAAGTCGGCCAATTTTTGCTGGGGGACGGTAAAGATCATTTCTTCATCACTGGCCATGGCTCGATAGTGATCTCCGCGACAGGGAACGGCGACCTGGCATTCTCCGGTCTGCATAGCCGGGATGACTCCATATACGCAAGCGGCATGGCCGGAAAGAGCGCATTTAAGATTATAGCCTTCTTTGTATTCTCGGCCGAGCAAGAGCAGGCATAGTTGGGATGAGTCACCATATATAGTCACCACATCGGGAATAAAAGGGGTATTCCGCAAAGGGGCAGAAACCGATCCTATAAACTTACCCACGGGCAGACGCGGAAACTCCTCCGCATAATGTTTTCCCGCTTCTAAGGTAGCTACGTCTCGGGGATATCTGTTATGGCCATCCAAAAAGTATTGGGGAGGCTCACCAAGTCCGTAACCAACCACCGGTTCGAAGCACCAATGATCTTCTTTCAACATGGCGACTACTTTTCCTTCGCGGCGGGATAGTTGAAAAGCTTGACAGAGAGATAAATGATAACCTAAATCTTTTAAGGGACGAATAGCCCCGGCAGGAATATCATCCTCTTTTTTAAGAAAGAGGAGCGCCATGGGGAAGGTTTTGAGCCGAAGTCTACGTTCCAACTCATCTCCCCATTCTTGATATAGTTTTAAGTCGTTAATCATTACTCCTCCTTTTTTCATCTCCATATTTTTAATCCCTGGAAATTAAATTATCAAAATGCCCCTGTTTGTCAAATAAAAAGTGAGGTCTCTGAAAAAGTCCACCATACCCTTGGCCCAGCTGGGAGAGCCGCTAAAACTTGAACAGAGGGAAGGGTGAATAAAAAAATATTTGGCGGAATAATTGAGAAAAAAAAGAAGGTCAGGTAAAATATGGAAAAATGGCTTCCAAAAGAAAAAGAAATAACAAGAAAAAGACAAGGTGGATAAGATTATTTCTCTTATTCTTAATCACCATATCTATCTTAGGTGTGCTAATTTTTTGGAAAATTCCTCCGCCCCAGATTGATGAACCACGCCAAGTTGTCCGTTTGCCCATGCCGAAAATTTCTTATCCCATGTTGGCTTTAATTATTGACGATGGCGGATACAGCTTAGAAAATTTTAACAAAATATTGGCTCTGGAGAAACCAATTACGTATGCGATTCTTCCTGAAGCACCTTTTACTCGGGAAGCCATTCTTCTTGCTCGCCAAAAAAGGCAACAAGTTCTTCTCCATTTACCCATGGAGCCTAAAGAAGGAAACCACGTTCCTTTAGAAAGGAATATGATTCGCTGCAGTATGTCTCCCCAGCAAATAAAAATTATTATTCAAAATGCCTTAAAACAGGTTCCTGAAGCCCGCGGAATAAATAATCACATGGGTTCAAAGGCTACCGAAAACTTGCCGGTAATGAAAGTCCTAATGGAAGTTTTAAAAAAAGAAAAATTGTTTTATATTGATAGTAATACCAGCTTGAGATCAGTGGGACCTTTATTAGCCGAGAAAAATGGGGTGCCTTTTGCGCGCAATGAAAAATTTATTGATCAGGAGAAAAACGTTAACGCTATCAAACGGGCTATTCGGCAAGGCATAAAAAAAGCGCAAAAAGAGGGGAAAGTGGTCTTAATTGGCCATCCTTATGCGGAAACGGAGCAAGCTCTAAAAGAGATGATTTCGGAAATTGAAAGGGAAGGAGTTAGGCTGGTTTTTGCTTCCGAGGTAGTAGGATGAATAGAATTGCCCAAATAAAAATCTTGCTTTTGAGCTTTTTATTATTAACTGCCGGCTTTATTTCAGAAAGGACAGAAGCGGCTTTTAAAATCTTGGATATTCGCCATTGGTCCGCTCCCGACCACACCCGTTTGGTCTTTGATTTAAACGGGCTGCCCAAGTTTGAAGCTCTACCAGAAAGTGATCCTCTGGTCTTGAAGCTGAAAGTGGAAGGAATTGATTTAGGCAGGCAGGTTAGAGAGATATTTATAAAAGATAATATTATGCAAAAAGTGCGGATTTGCCCCTGGGGAAAAGAAGGGGCAGAAATATCTTTCTATTTAGTTAAACAAGCGCGCTGGAAAGTTTTTACACTGCGACCTTATCAAGATAAGCCCTTCCGATTGGTTGTAGATATTTCCCGGCCAGACTTAGAAAATAAAGAGAAGGAGGAACGGCGGGTAACTTTAGAATTAAAAACCGAAAAGAAAAAGAGGATTGTAGTTATTGATCCCGGGCATGGCGGAGAAGATCCAGGAGCTATCGGTCCTAAGGGAACGAGAGAGAAAGATATAGTCCTAAAATTAGCTCAAAAAACGCAAAACATAATTGACGGAAGTGGGGAGTTAAAGGCGTTTTTAACCCGCCGTGGTGATTATTTTTTACCTTTAAAAGAACGGATTAAAATTGCTCAGGAATACGGAGCAGATCTATTTCTTAGCCTGCATACCAATGGAAATCCTAAACGGTTCACTCGAGGTACTTCCGTTTATTGTTTATCATTAAAAGGCGCTAGTGATACGGCCGCCCAGTTGTTAGCCCAAAAAGAGAATGCCTCAGATATGGTGGGAGGAATCTCTTTAGTTGCTGAGCAAAAAGACCTCAATTCTATTCTTTTGGATTTGGAACAGACCCACACGATCAATGAAAGCTTACTTCTGGGAGGATTGATGCTCAGCGAGCTAAAAAGTGTAAATCAGCTTCAATTTACCAAGCCTTTACAAGCTGGCTTTGCTGTTCTTAAAGCTCCAAGTACCCCTTCGGTTTTGTTAGAGACAGCTCATATCACCCACCCGATCGAAGAAAAATTGTTACAGAAGGAGGAATTTCAGGACGCTTTAGCCAAGGCGATTTTTACCGCTGTTAAAAACTTCATCCCCCGCTTGGCCGCCAAAGAACAGGGATCGGGTGGATAAGGAGGGAAGGGAAGATGAATGCGGGGGGAAGAAAAAAAGGAAAGGGCGAGAAAAGAAAGGAAGATCAGCGTGGAAGATTTAATTTTTGAGAGAGTTATGGTTGTTTTTGCTCATCCTGATGACGCCGAAGTTCAATGTGCCGGAACAATTGCCCTCTGGGCCGAGGCGGGGAAGAAGATTACTTACGTGGTATTGACCAAGGGTGATAAAGGAACACAGGATCCAAATATGACCGCCGAGGCTTTGGCCAAATTGCGGCGGGAGGAACAACTAAAGGCGGCGCAGATCTTGGGCGTCGAGAAAGTTATATTTTTAGAGAATGGAGATGGTGAATTAGAAGTTAATATAGAAAGGCGGCGAGAGCTTACCAAAGTGATCAGAGAGCATCAGCCAGAAGTTTTAATCACCCATGATCCCTGGATGCGTTATCAGCTACATCCAGACCATCGAGCTTGCGGGACATTGGCGCTGGATGCGGTGATTTCGGCCCGAGATCGCCTTTATTTTCCGGAACAGGTAGCCCAAGGTTTTAAGCCCTGCCGGGTGCGCCGCGTCCTTCTTTTTGCTTCAGACCAGCCTGATTATTGGATCAATATTGAAAAAACCATCGAGAAGAAACTTAAAGCCCTTGGCCAGCATAAAAGTCAAGTAAGCCAATGGCCGAAGTGGGAAGATTGGCTACGCCAAAGAGCCCAAAATGCGGGTGCAGCCCAGGGATTAAAATACGCCGAACCCTTTAAACGGTTAGTATTGAATTGAAGAAACCTCGCCAAATTTTTTGCTGCATTCTTGGGCCAAGACTTCGGCTAAGTTTAGTATCTCTCACCAGATGGGCTCATCGATAAAAGAGAAATTGCGGGCAAAAAAGTTCTCTGTCCGAGGACGAGCTTTAATATTTCTCCCTAACAGGAGAATTTTATTCCCCGCCCGAGTCCATGAAAGAACGAATGCTTCATTTTAATGAGCTCCGCTTGCTTTCGCCAGAGGCAGGCCTGAACTAAGCAATGATTTATCTATCCCAGCTCAGATTGAAATTTAAAAGTCATCCACAATCAAAAAGTTTCTCTGACCGTCGATCACTTTTTAAATTTCAGCTTAATTCAGGCGGGAGGGAGAGAGGCTCGCCTCCCCCCCTCCCGCCTGTTTCCTGCTGGCGAGAAATATTAAAACTGTTAGTCGGTCAGAAAAGTTTCTTTATTGCATTTCTAATTAGGCCGTGGTAAAAATGAACTTTAAATTAAATTGGAGGAAATAGATGACCTGCATCTTTTGCCATATTATAGAGCATAGATTGCCGGCAGAAATTTTATATGAAGATAAAGAAATAACCGTGTTTAAAGATGTTAACCCGGCTGCGCCTGTTCATCTTTTAATTGTCCCCAAAAAACATATCGATTCCCTGAACGCCTTAAAGGAGAAAGATGCCGATTTAGTAAAAAAGATGGTGCTCGTGGCTAAAATGATGGCCGAGAAACAAGGAATCCAGAATGGGTATCGTTTGATGATTAACAACGGCCGCGAAGCCGGCCAGGTAGTTTACCACTTGCATATGCATTTATTAGGAGGGTGGGGGAAATAGGAAGAATTTAAGCCAGGTCTGGACGGCGCATATGCCAGTTTGTATTCATTTGATAAGCATACCCTACTTTTAAAATAGTCCCTTCGGCAAAAGCCTGGCCCACAATTTGCAATCCAATCGGTAACCCGGAAGCAGAAAACCCGCACGGAACAGAAATAGTCGGTAGCCCGGTAAGATTAAAGATGCGCGTAAAACGAGTTAGGGCCGAAGCGACTCCCTCAGTAAAATCTCCAATGGAGATGGTTTCTTGGCCGATCGGCGGAGCCACAATGGGGAGTTGGGGAGTAATTAAAGCATCTACTTTAGTGAAGACTTCCCGGAAAGTTTCCTGGGCGATTCTGCGCATACGTTGAGCCTGCAAGTATTGGGTGGCCTTTATTGCTGAGCCTAAATTCAAACGACCCAGAACATCCTTTCCTAAATCTTCAGCACGCGTTTTATGCCATTTCTCCAAACAAGCGGCTCCTTCGGCCAGAAGAGAAATAAAAGCGGCGGCTGAAAATTCAGGCAAGTGCGGGATGGAGATTGGCAAAATTTTAGCGCCTATTTTCTTGAGTTCCTGAATGGCTTGGGAAACTGCTTGCTGAACCTCCCCTTCTAAATGGTCAAAATAATATTCTTTGGGTACGCCTAGGCGGATTCCTTTCAGGTTTTTGGTTAAAGCTCTTTGATAATTGGGAACATTTTCTTGGGCAGAAAAGGGATCATGAGGATCATAGCCGGCTAAAATATTTAAGGCAATGGCTAAATCCATCACCCTTTTAGCCATTGGGCCGGGGTGATCAAGGGACCAGCATAAAGGATATACTCCGTATTTGCTGATTCTGCCGAAAGTGGGTTTTAATCCCGCCACGCCACAAAGGGCCGAAGGAATGCGTATAGACCCCCCCGTATCAGTTCCTAAGGTGAGGAGGGCGAAAGAGCAAACTAAAGCAGCAGCGGAACCGCCGCTCGAACCTCCCGTAATTCTCTCCCGATTCCACGGATTGCGTACAGGGCCATAATGAGGGTTGACGGAAGTAGTCCCATAGGCAAATTCGTGCATATTCAGTTTGCCCAGTAGAATTGCCCCCGCGGAATTTAAACGGGAAATAACCGTGGCATCATCTTTGGGCACAAATTCTTTTAAAATTTTTGAGCCGCAGGTAGTGCGCACACCTTTGGTAAAAAAGAGGTCTTTGGCGGCATAAGGAATTCCGTGTAAAGGGCCGCGGTATTTTCTTTTTAGAATTTCTTTTTCCATCTGGCGCGCGGTCTTTAAGGCTCTTTCGGGAAGGACGGTTATAAAAGCATTGATCTTAGAATCATAGGAATTTATCCGCTCGAGACAAACCTTGGTAACTTCTACTGGGGATATTTCTTTTTTACGCAAAGCCTTAGATAGACTTTCAATGGTCCAGGATTGAGGATCAGAGGAAATCATTATTTTCTCCTTAAGCCATAAATATTAAGGCCGGTTCAATATCCAGAGCATCTAAGAGGCCAAATTTTTCTACTTGGGTGTTGATTAATTTTTCATATTCCTTTATTTCTTCAGCGCTGGGCTCATAAAAAGAAGGTTTTTCGCTGATCCCTATTTCTTTTAATCGTGGCTTTATAATAATCATTTGCTTCTTGCCCTTTCTATGACACTTACGAAGTGGAGGAAGAGCAGCCGCCCATTCCCTCATTTGTATCATACAAATTTTAAAAAATTATGCAAGGAAATATTATTTAGTCTTTTTACCGCAATGGCTTGAACGATTCATTAAATTAATGTTCTCAAAATTTTGGCATAAAGATATTTACCACAATATCAATTCTATTTTTGGGTCTACGTGGTATTTTTTTGTATAAGAATCGATGGAGCTAAAAATACCTGGAGATTGTAAAATAGCCCCTGCCTTGACCAATAACCTATATGACAAAGGGCCGCTGGTCGTGCGGCCGAGAGCCACACTTAGGGCATTCCGTGCTTCCGTGCGGGACGAGGGTGCGGCACTGAGGATTGAGCCGCCTCATTGAGGGAAGTCGGCTCGGCAAAGATCTCATCCAGCGCCTCCACAAAGCGATTCCCCCAAAGAGCAGGCTCTATTCTTTTAGCGATCGGTCCCTCTTTGAGGCATGCTTTTCCGGTCAGGCGTTCAGCTAAGGTAATGACCTGATTATCATCGTTGGTATCAAGGGCCGAAAGTTCTTCTTCCACGATTTTTGGAGGAGAAGGCATCCATGAGCGGCTGGCCATAGTTGCAGTGGCGGTCTTGTCCAACTTATAACTTTCTCCAATGATACTATCTGTAAGAACTTCCTCACCAAAAATAGTGCTCGCAAAGCGGGCAAGCCGATTTAAGGCTCCGGCCCTTGAGGCCACAGTTGCTGAAGTCCCGATACAAACGAGCTTTCCTGGGGCAAGGTCAGCATGGTTTTTGAGACGACGAATCAGGCAGGCGATTTCAGTGGCCAGCGCTCCTCGGTAACTGTGAATCTCATCGAGCACGAGAAAGCGTAGAGCCCGGGTGAAGAGCCCTCTATCTTCTCGGCGAATAAGGAGGAACTCGAGTTGCTTGTAATTTGTCAGGATGATGTCTGGTGGATCATTACGGATAGCGGCACGGGTCAACCGCTCGGTTTCAGCTGGGAGTTCCCTTAGGGACTGGGCAGCTGAATCGCTGTCACCTGTATAGAGGCCAAAGGAAATTTGAAGCCCCGTTCCTCTAAGGATTCTCCTAAGCCGTTCGAGTTGATCATTGGCCAGGGCGTTCATGGGGTAGATGAAAACAGCCTGAAGCCCCCTTACTCCTTCTCTCTTTCGGCGAAGGATTCCATCGAGAACCGGAAGCAAGAATGGCTATGGCCATCACTTACCCCCTTCAAGAAACCAGAGTGCGGCATCATGGACCTGGATGTTTTCTGGAACATCTCTTGCCGTTTCTGGCATGAGAGTAATTATATTTAAAGTTGCTTTGGGGTGCTCTTTGCCTGCAGAAATGAGCGCCCTTATTTCTCTTTCCCTCGCTCCTGTCTCGGCCAGATCTGAGCAAACCTGAATCAGTGCTTTACCCCCTTCTGAAGAACGAGCCAAAAAATCGACCTCGAAACCTTCTATTGTTCTCACGTAAGAAACTTCTCTCCCACGGCGCTCAAGCTCAATAAGTACCGCAGTCTCCAAAGCATGGCCCAGATTGGCTTTCCCAGAGCGATCAAAGACAGGGATGAAACCCGGATCCACAGGGTAGATCTTACGCGGGTTAACCATCCGTCTTCTTTCAGAAGTTCCCTCCACCCAGAGTATCCGAATGAGGAAACAGTCTTCAAGATAGGAAAGGAGCTGGTGCAAAGTGTCCCGGGATACAGCCAATCCTTGTGACTTTAAAGTTGCATAGAATTTCTCCACACTAAACAGACTTCCTGGATTTCCCAATAAATGCCTTACCAGCCAACGGAGGCTTACGATATTGCTCACTCCATGACGTTCCACAACATCTCGCAAAATGGCCACATCCACATAATCCAGAAGAAGCCGGTAACGGCTTTCATCATCTAAACCTTGGGCTTCGGGAAATCCCCCACAGATCAAATAATCTCTGAGTGCTCCTTGCAGGGTGGAGCGCTCGGTGGCAGAGATAAGATCGAGCCGTTCAGGGATTTTGTATCCATGATGCCTCAGATATTCCTCAAAACTGAAAGGAAAGATCACAACCTCCCAAGCTCGCCCCCGAAGCGAAGTAGCGATCTCCCGAGATAGAAGAGCTGCAGACGATCCGCTCAGAAATACCTCAACTTTTTCATTGTCCAGAAGACGCCGCACGAAACGCTCCCAACCAGGAACCATTTGGATCTCATCGAAGCACCAAGTCACTGTTTCTTTGCCCCGGAAAGCAGGAAATCTTCGGTAATATTCTTCAATCAGAGTGGAAAAATCATTTACCGTAAGACCAGCCAGCCTTTCATCCTCGAAGTTGATGTGAGGAAGACGCTGTTGAGCTATACCCTGTTCGAGGCGATTCTTTCGTATTTGGTGAAGAAAAGTTGTTTTTCCTGCGCGCCGGATTCCAATTACAGCGGTTGCCTTTCCTGGAAAAGCGATGCGCCCAAAAAGGCGTCTTTCGGTAGCTTTTGGTAGGGAAGCGCTGAGAGAATTGGTAAGATGTTCGATAAGACGGGATCGGAGAATAGAACGTTCAGTGGTATTCTGAACAGTTATTTTCGGTGTGCTCTTTACTCTCGCCAAAAATTTCTCCTTTTTTAAAGGAGAAATTAACAAAAATTTCTCCTTTTGTCAAGGAGAAATCTAAAAATTATATCATTTCAAAATGTTGCAATGCTTTCCTTATAGGTTCGATCTTCTCTGGAGGGCAAGGTTCCAGAGGAATTGCCCCTCTACGGTTGTGAGCTCTCTTTACAGGCAAACCGCTGAGCTCTTTGACGTGCGCAATCCAGTATGTCTTTACCGTAAACCCATAATTCTTTTTTGCCCAATCTTGAATTTGACGATAGGCGGCCATGTCATCTCCTTAATTATTATATGATAATTCAAAATTCCTCACCCAAATCTTTTCCCGTAGGGGGCCTGTTTTTTTTCATGAAAAGCATTTAATTATTTCATCAATGGCCTGGCAATCCTTGCAGCCAGTTCTTCTTTCTGGAGGCTTAGATAACTCATATATTTGCCGTACTTTTCCTAATAAGGGCTCTATATCGTCTTTCTTTATAGGGACTGGGACCACTTTTCCGGAAAAAGCAAGTTCAAAGCCATTATCAGTTATTACTGAATCTATTTTTTCTCGGGATATTTCAGTAATTGGCTCATAGTAAACCAGAAATAGATTTTTCACTGGTTTAAAATTTAATCTCTCGGCGATATAAGCATAAGCGTTTAGCTGTATTTCATATAAAGGGAGCAGAGTATCTTGGGTTCCAGTGTATTTAGCTGTTTTATAATCAAGAATAGTATAAGCTCCATCTGCTAATTGAATCATTTCGTCTGGAGCTCCCGTAAGTAAAACTCTGGAGTCAGCATGAAAGACCTGGAATTTATTATGATGAGGAACAGTTATGGGCGCTCCAGATATACCCGAATTAGCCAGCCATTTCATTAATGTTTGGTGAAACGAGAAATAGTTAGCGGTAATTTTCTTAGTATAAGAATCGATGGAGTTAAAAATGCCTGGGAATATCTGAAAAGGTAGGTTTTTTACATGTCTTTTTATCCAAAAGCAACTGGGTCAAAAGTGGGCAGAGCTAATTCGCCAAGTTCTTTTGCCGAGATTTTAATTTGCTGCATAATCTGGATTAATAAAGAATATTTTGTCTTTATTAAGAGAATTTTTAAAATAATACTCAAAAAATAAAAATTGGGAATAAACTTGATTTGTCAATTTAAATTGAATTCTAGCAAGGCTGGGACAATCTGAGTTTCGTTGGCAAAAAGACCACAAGATTCCAATTCTGGAATTGAGCCACGATTCATTCCTGGGAAATAGTCGGCGTCAAAATAAAAAATACCGGTAATATTATCATTATTTTGAAAAAAAGAAAGGAAGTCCTTTACCCATTTCGCCTGTCCTTCTAAAGTAAAGGGATAAGCAGGATCAGGGATGCCAGTTATCCCATTCGGATTATTTGGATAATTGAATTCACTAATAATTACCTTCTTTCCTAATGAGGAAATATAATTTATCACTTCCCTTAATTGCGAACTATTAAAATAGGGTTGTGGAACAGGATAAAAATTGAAATAAGGAAAGCTCAATCCTGCATAGTCAAATTCCACACCATAGTCGATCATTGTTTTAAAAAAGGACTTCACAATATAATTTTCTGGGCGAAAGCCTAAGGTATTGATATGTAATGTTATTTTTGCATCTGGATCTGCCTTTTTGACACCTCTTATTGCCCCCTTTAATAAAATAGCTTCAATATTCCAAATATTATTCTTCATCCATTCCATGTCAGTTGTAATATCTATGCCGGGAGGCAAGGTTACCCTCTGCCCAGGAAGAAAATTCAAAATTCCATATTCAATCTCATTACCAATATCGTAAATTTCTATATTTAGCCCTTTATCTTTGAAATATTTACTGGTTCTATAACAATAATCTTCCAAAGCAATTGCACTTTCCTCTACATTTAAACCTTCCCATTCTGGAGGAGCAGGCTGATAAAAAGCTGCAGCCGGTTTATCACTTAAAAAGAAGACTAAATTCAATCTCATACCTTCTTTCGATGCCTCTTTAAAAATTTGTTCTGCATATTCCAAGGAAGACCAGTATTCATCTTTCCAAGGTAAGGTATACCATTGGGATGAGGGTGTATTCTTTAAATCATTGCTACTCGTAGTTCTTACCCAAACTCGCGCCCATCCGAAGCCGTTTTTATGAAGAGCTGGTAAAGGATCGAACCGCTTCCAGATATCCCAAATCCTCTTTGCTAAATAATCATTAATTGTTGCTCCAACATACTTATTGGTTATCGTTTCGGAAGGAGTTGCACTTACTAATTCTGATTCTGGACTTTCGCCAATGCTATTTACAGCAGTTATTACATAATAATAAGTTATTCCATTTGTTAGCTTTATGTGACTAAAAGGGGATTTTACATTCGTTATTTTTGTTCCTGAAATTTTTGTAACTTTTGGTGTAGTTGAATAATAAATATTATATGAAATAGCATTGCTTATATCGTTCCACTTAATTAAAACTTCTCCATTGCCCGGTTTTACAATTATTTCTTTTGGTGCGTTGGGTGCTTGTCCGGAAATGCTACTACTGCCGCCTCCACCTCCGCAGGTGATTTGCATTAAAGCCAAAATTACCCATATCAAAATAGCTAAATTTTTTTTGATTTTCGAAACAATCACCATAAATTTAAAATTAATACTCATTTTTAAGATTTATCAGTTCAACTTTCAGTGTTTTTGAGAACATGGGTTATTAATCTGAACCCATTTTCAGCTATATGTTCTAATTGAAATTTAGGCGCTTTATTATTGGGCCAAGGAGCAAGACCTTTTTCTATCATCCATTTCCCTATTTTTACACTTCGCAATTCTGGACACTTTTTCCAAAATGATTTTGTTAGTCTAATTTCTACTGTATTTCCGCCTTCTAATTCAATTTTTACTGAAGACCAAGAATTCTTAAAATATTTATCGCGATCTTGGGCAGTTATGGGGATGCCATAGCCAGCTCCAGTATTATTACTTGGAGAGCCATTATTCCATCCAGTTACTATCATCCTAATCCTTTAATCCTCTTTCCATTCCTCTATTTTTGCATTTATCTGCTTCAAGGTTTCTTTTACCTTTGTATCAAGTGTATTCCTATCAAAGCCTTCCTCGGATGAAGCTTTAATTTCTAAGGTAATTTCAGGTGGAGAACCCTTCTCTTTTAAAGGCTGAATTACACCTTTTATTACATTTGACAATTTATCCCACGATATTGCTGCCCTAAATCTCAAATTTTTGACTACCCCTTCTTTAATTTTTTCTTTTTTATCCTCTCCTTCTTTCTCTTCAGCTTTTCCCGGAGCCAATATTTTGTTTTGCTTTCCAATCTCTTCCTTGATCTCTTCTTTTATCTTCTTAGCTATTTCTCCTCTAACGACAACCGAATCCATATTTGGGGTCACTTGGTCCAAATAATATACCTCTGTATCTTCCTTTAGTCCAATAAGGCCAGATTTAACCCCGTCACTAATTGCTTCGTATAGGACTTTTTCACTTTCCAAAAGCGGCATTCCGGGAGTTTTAAAATGTAGATCATAAATTTCCCGCAAAGATTTTTCCTCTTCTTCTTTACTGAATGTCCTCCCCAGAATATATTTAGCCGTAATTTTAGGAAGAATTTTTTCCTGGTCTCTTAAATATTGCCTAACCCTCTCCGAAATACTCTGTCCACTTCCGATTGTGGGGATTCCCATGTCTTTCCATACTACTCCGGTTTTTTCCAGCATTCCCAGATGCCTATAAGCAGTAAGAATTTTAAAAGGAATTTCGCTTTCCGAATCCTTCAGCCTCTTTCTCACCTCCTCCTGGCTCTGTTTAGTCAAAGTTTCAAGCAGAGATTGGTCATTTTTAATCTCTGATAATGCCAAATAACGCCTGATCGATTTGCTAATGGATATATATTGGTTATTATCCACGAGCAGCATAAAAAGAGCATTCTTATAAACTCTGAATCCTGTTCCGGCCCGATCAAAAAAGCTCTGGGCAAAGGTCTTTCCTTTCTCCAAATCAAATGGATGGGAGGGCGATAGAATCACAAGCTTAAAGTTCTTATTATCTTGGACATCGGATGGTCCTTCTGGCCAGAGATAAACTTCCAGAGCATTCCCAGAATTGGCTTTTACCTGGGTTTTTAATTCCTCTTGAATCCTTTCCTCCGAAATAGTCTCCTCCCGATCAAGAATCACCCTATTCAAGTTTGGTTGATTGCGAAAGGCATACTGCTTTCTCTCTGAATGAAAATACCAGAGCTCTTCTTCAAGCTTGGAAATGGCATCGCCGACAATAGTTACAGGAATTCCTTCTCTTAGAAGGGCTACCCGGATTCTGGGCAAAGTGGTTTCTTTGCTTGCTCCAGCGGTAAATGAATTAATAAATACCGAGGTGGCAATTCCTCTGGCAATACCATATTTTTCATATTCACTTCCCATCTCTTTATCAATCTTAGGAGCTTTAGCATTTTTCCCAGCAATATCGGCAGCAATCACGGTATCGTATTCATTTCCAATATGTTTTATAAACTCCCGCCGAATAGCCTGATTATCAAGATTGATTAAAGAAGACTGGATTAATGGGGAAACTATTTTTTTACTGTACAGATCAGATACTACCTCCCCCAGAAGCCTTAGTACCCCTCTTGTTCGCTGAAAGGTCGGGAAAGAGCCCCATCGCTCATAAAGGACATCGATGAGTTCAGGGTGAAAAGGATATGCTCTATTAATCCTGTCCCGATACTCTAAATCTCTTACTTCCGAAGGCACCTCTGCTCCTAACTTTTGATAAAGGTCATAATACTCCTGGGCTACTTTCTTCCTTGTCTTCTCCTCTCCAACATCCTCAAAAAGTCTTTTTCGAATGATCTCGTATAGTTCCACTCCTTCCACAGGCGTATAAACAGCTTCTACCCTTCCTGAAATCTTCTGTAATTGTTGAAGTGACCTTTCTGCCTCTTCATCATATCTTTCCAAGATGCTGGCAGGCAGAGTAATTACTAAACAGCAATCTTTAGATGAGGCAATAAGTTCAGATAATTCTTGAAGAAAGGCAAGGGTCTGACCCTGAGTTATTTTTTCAACTTTCTCAGCGCGGTTTGCTTTAACAATATACTCCAGAATCTCATCCATAAGAATAAGAGTCGGACCAGAAGCTTCCAAGATTTGGCGTAATTTTGCCTTTCCAGGAGAGATTCTTTTTTGGTCATGTTCTTTTATTAGATCATATTGCCCCAACTGGAAAGCAATTTCTCCCCATGGGGTTTTCCCAGAAATGGCATCAGCATGAGTCCCCACGAAGACGGCTACGTTTGCATCTTTTATACTTCCAAGTTCAGAAAAAACAGGGAGATGGGCAATCTCTTTTTTATGCTTTATGAAGTGATAAAGGGTAAGGAGAGCATGAGTTTTTCCACCACCAAAAGGCGTTTGCAATTGAATTACAGGGTCACCCTTTTTGCCATTCAAACGAGAAAGGACATTCTCAAGAAGGTTTCTTAAACCCTGGGTAAGGTAGGTTTTTTGGAAGAAGATACTGGCATCTTGATATTCCGGCGGTGCTTTACCAAAGACAACATCCCCCAAATCTGCCGCAAATATTGCCTCACTAAGCTTTCCTTCTTGAATATCTCTATGAGGTGTTGCTACTTGCCACCATGATGGTAAGGCCATCTTATTCCTCCATCTCATTTAAAATTTTTTGGATTACGGGCTTTATTTCAGGCAACCTCTCTTTTATAACCTTCCAAACAATCTCATAATCTATACCAAAATAGAAATGGGCAATTTTATCCCTCATTCCAGCCATATCACTCCAGGGCAATTCTTTATATTTTTGCCTAATCAGCTTTGGAATATTCTTAGTGGCTTCCCCGATTATCTCAAGCTTTCTCACCACTGCACTTTTCGTCTTATCATCCTCAATAAACTTTTTAAAATCCATATTTCCTACGAATTCTTCAATTTTTTCTATTGAATCAAGTATGTCCTTTACAAAAAGCTTATGGTTTCGTTTCATATATACACAACCTCGCTCAAAATCACACTCTTCAGTTCCGGACGAATAGCTTCTTTTCTTACAAGATCTACCTTCTTCTTTAGGAGTTTTGAAAGATACCTCTCGAGATTTATAAATTGCAGGAGATCGGGAATCTTCTCAAACTCGACAAGAATATCAATATCGCTTCTCTTTTTTTGCTCCCCCCTTACCAAAGAACCAAAAACTCCTATTTCAATGACAGAATATCTTTTATAAAGCTCCTCCTTATGGGCCTTAAGTATCTCATTAATATCTTTTATAGAGTTCATATTTTATTCCTTTCCAAATTTAAAACTGGGCTGCCTTTCAGTCTCAATTTCTACCTTTTTATAGCTCTCTTTACCATAAAGAAATCCCTGGAGCATCTGCTTTTCTTTGTCTCCTTCTGGTAGCACTTCGGAAATTGCCTGGGCTACCTGCCAAAAAGAATTATTGTTTAAGTTCCCTGTTTCTTCAAGGAGGGAAGAAATTTCTTTCTTCTTGTTTTTCTCCCAATAAAGAAGAGAGGCATGAAGGATATCAATCATGTTTTCAAATTTTCCTTTTTCCAGCAATTTATTTCCTCTCCCTTTAGCATCAAGAACGGAAATGAATTCTTTTTCTTTCTTTATAAAACCATTTCCCCAATGTTCAGTTATTTCGATTCCAACTGCCTGGGCAAGCTTTCGGGCATCATCAAAATGCACTTTGGCTGATTTGTAAGTCCATCGCCAAAGAAGGTAGAATCTGGTTTCTTCATCTATCCCACCCAATTCGGGGGTTTTGAGAATCTTAGAGAGGGCATATTCACTTACCACTTTTCGAACATATTCTAGAAGCTCTTTTGCTGAAACTTTTTCACCAGAAAGTTTTTCAACAGATTCATACTTCCCGAATACTTCCATAGCTGGACCAATCGCTGAGATAAAAAAATCGCTTCCTCCAATGCCTTCATTCCAGAACTGGTCGAGTTTTTCTTTTATCTTCTGTTCAATTAAAGGTTTTATCTCATTGAGATAGGCTGTTTTGTCTTCCGTCCTTTTACGACAAACCATATAAATGGATGAGGCAAGAGCAGCAGATTCACTTGCCCGCAGGCGAGCTTTCATCTCAGTATGCACAGGCCAAGATGCTGTCAGGTATAGTCCGGAATTTAAAAGAGCATTTAATATTGTTTCCCAGGCTTCGGTG
>Ga0078972_1004114_pt1 | contig 41140 bp, 43 predicted proteins | sample YelNatPaOPGAMG01_FD_67568 | JGI IMG/M metagenome (GOLD analysis project Ga0078972, IMG submission 67568) | Hot spring thermophilic microbial communities from Obsidian Pool, Yellowstone National Park, USA - OP-RAMG-01 (SPADES assembly) (version 2) | ecosystem: Environmental > Aquatic > Thermal...
GTTATTTTTGTTTTTATTGTTATCAAGATATCATACAGTGTCACAAGAAGGAAAGTCGATAGACTAACAAATATTATTGTTATCTGATATATAAAAAATATTCCTGTTGCGTCATCAAAGTCAATTCCATATTGTTTTGATGCTACCCATATCCCAAAACTTAAAAGGCCTATGTTAATAAAAAAGGTTGAAATTAAAGATTCAATAAATAGAAATTTACCAAGTAGATTGAAATATAGAAGAAGTATTCCCAATGAAATTAGCAGCAAGCATAGAATATTTGCTATAAAAACTTTTTTAAATACGCCACTTCTTGTTAAACTTAGAAAAGGATGAATCAAAAGCCAAAATTTTGGAAATCTAACCTTAAAGTGTTCGAATCTCTTTCTTATAAACATCGATAGAAAAAATAGTATTAGAAAAACCATAGTCATTGCTATTGGCAAAAGGAGGATATTTATTGCAATTTTAACTCCTGCGCACAAACAAAAAAGACCAAGAGTTAAAACAGTGAAAAAATCTAAAAGCTGTTCGGTAGCTATACTAACCAAAACTGATGGGAAAGGTAAGTTAGATATTTTTGATATGTAAAGCCCCCTAAGTAGATCTCCTGATCTTAATGGCAAAAAAGAATTAATAGCAAATCCCAATCCTTCGCCAGCAATTAAGTGTCTAAAGTGTAATTCGTTTGATATATTAGCTAATAAATTTTTCCATATGAATGCTCTAAGGTTTAAGGCAATAAAAAATAGAAGAAAAAAAGTTGCTATAAATTCTTTATTAAAGCTTAAAATTATATCTAAGACTTTTTTTAAGTTAATGTTAATTATTAATAAGTAAATTAGAAATACAGATATTAATATGCTTAAAAGACTTTTAAAGATTTTCGAGTTCATTTTAGATTTTTTTGGCTAAGACATATTTATGGTTTTTTTTACTGTTTTCTATCAAGGCTAATTTTGTTTTCAAATTTTCTAAATTAAAATAGATTTTCCTGTCATTTCTTCTGGCTTGGGTATTTCCATAAGGTCAAGGATGGTTGGCGCTATATCTGCTAAGATACCGCCGCTTCTTAAAGCCCTTTTGTTTCCAACTATTACGAATGGAACCGGATTGGTCGTATGAGATGTCATAGGTTCTCCTGTGTTTTTATCAAGCATTTCTTCACAATTTCCATGATCTGCAGTTATCAGAATGGGAAATTTGTTTTCAAATAAATCAAATATTTTTCCTAAACAAATATCTATTGTATTTAGGGCCATTTTCACTGCCTCAAAATTGCCAGTGTGTCCAACCATATCAGGATTTGCAAAGTTTATTACTGTAAAATTATAATTTTTATCGAACAAAGATTTTAAAAGATTCTCTGTAAGCTCAAATGCGCTCATTTCAGGTTTTAAATCATAAGTGGCGACTTTTGGCGAATGAACTAAGATTCTATCCTCTCCATTGAATGGTTCTTCTCTGCCCCCGTTGAAGAAAAAGGTCACATGTGCGTATTTCTCTGTCTCAGCTGTGTGAAGTTGAGACAGGCCCTGATTTGAAATTACCTCAGCTAAGACATTTTTTGGTATCTCGTTTTTAAACGCTACTCTTAGTGGAAATTCTTTATCGTATTCTGTAAAAGTTAGTGAAGAGAGATTTAGTTTAACGGTTTCAAATTCCTTGAATTCGGGATCTAAAAGGGCTCTGGTAATTTGTCTCATCCTGTCTGCCCTAAAGTTGAAAAATATAATCGAATCATTTTCTTTTATTCTTGTATCATGTGAGTTTTCCCCAATCGAGAAGGGGGTAAAGAACTCGTCTGTCTCACCCTTGCTGGACAAATAATTAATTCCTTCTTCATAGTTTGCAAAATTTGTTTTATCTCTTCCTGTGAAGACATCGTATGCCTTTTTTATTCTATTCCATCTTTTATCTCTATCCATTGCATAATATCTTCCTGAAACTGAAACTATTTCTCCTATTTCAAACTGCTTCATGTGATTCTCTACATCTTTTAAAAAATTAATTGCCGTTCCTGGTTGGGTATCTCTGCCATCAGTTATTGCATGGAGATAAACTCTCTTTAGCCCCTCGTTCCTTGCCAATGTGATCAGTGCTTTTAGATGTTCAATGTGGCTGTGTACCCCGCCATCAGAAACAAGTCCAATTAGATGAAGAACGCCATCCCTTGCCACATTCATAACATCTTTTATTTCTCTGTTATTAAAAAATTCCCCATCTTTGATATCTTTATTTATTCTTGTGAGCTCTTGATATATGATCCTGCCTGAGCCAATATTTAGATGCCCTACTTCGGAATTTCCCATCTGACCAGCAGGAAGCCCAACTTTTTCGCCTGATGCTGTGAGGAGGGTATTAGGATATGTGTTCATAACTCTTCTAAAGTTTGGCATATGGGATGCTGCAACTGCATTGCCATATGCCTCTTGCCTAAATCCAAACCCATCCAATATTATTAGCAGTGTTTTTTGCATTTTCCCTCCATTATTAAAAGCCTTTTCCCTGAAATTCTAAATTTTTAAGCTATTTCCTTAATAATCTTTGTAAACTCTTCTGCGTCAAGACTCGCAGACCCTACAAGCACTCCTTTAAAACCCGCTTCTATAAAGGATCTTGCATTTTTGTGGGTTACAGATCCACCATAAAGGCATTCTGGAAGGATTCCTAATTTCTTTTCTAAATCTCTAATTAATGAAAACGATTCTACGGCGTTTGCAGTTTTCCCTGTTCCTATAGCCCACACGGGTTCATATGCCAGAATCACTTTATCGAAAAAGTTTTTAATCGGATCCAATTGCCTAAAGGCGACTTCAATAGATTTTCCGGATGCTCTCTCATCTTCAGTTTCGCCAAAACAATATATTACCTTTAAACTGTTTTGGGCAGACTTAACCTTTTTCACAATCATATCGTCTGATTCACCGAAATAGTTTCTTCTTTCAGAATGACCTATTATAACGTATTTTACACCCACAGATACGAGCATTTCTACGGATACCTCTCCGGTAAAAGCTCCTCTTTCTTCAAAGAAAACGTTCTGAGCGGCTATGTCTATTAAAGATCCAAATGACGACTTTACAGATCTTTCAAGTGATGTAAAAGGAGGGCTGATAATAGTTTTTACTTTGTTATCCAAATTTTGTCTTAAGAGGCCAATATAGTTATCCACCTCATTTGAGGTTTTGTTCATCTTAAAATTTGCAACAGCGTAGTTCATTTTAACTCCTTTCGGGAAGGGCCGAAATGCCTGGCAGATCATCGCCTTCAAGGAATTTTAACGCAGCGCCTCCTCCAGTTGATACGTGAGTAAAATGCTGATCAAGATTCATCATTCTTACTGCCTCCGCCGTGTCGCCTCCGCCTGAAACGGTTATTGCAGATGAAAGCGCAATGTACAAGCCCACTATTCTGGTTCCGTATGAAAAATCTGGTATTTCAAATATTCCAAGAGGTCCATTCCAGAATATGGTTTTTGCTTTTGAGATCTGAGCTTTAAACATTTCTATCGTTTTTGGTCCTATATCAACGCCATACCAATCTGGTGGTATTTCGTCTACATTTACCACTTTTGACTCGGATGCAGATTTTAACTCTTTTGCTACCATTACATCTACTGGTAATAATATCTTTTTACCATTGTTACCAAGTATTTCTTTTGCCACATTGTCCATATTGTCTTCTACATAGGATCTGCCTATTTCATATCCTTTTGCTTTGAGAAATGCGAAGCTCATTCCTCCGCCTACACAGATGCTGTCTACTTTGTCTATAAGGTTACCTATGACCTTTATTTTGTCAGAGACCTTTTTACCTCCTGCGACTACTACTAGTGGCTGTTCTGGATTGTGTAGCAATTTATTTAATGTATTTATCTCTTTTGCTAATAGAAATCCTGCCATAGATGGTATTATTTTTGGTACAGAGGAGATTGATGCATGTTCTCTATGGCATGCGCCAAATGCCTCTGCTACGTATATATCTGCAAGTGAAGCTAAGAACCTTGCATATTCTGGATCGTTTTTTGTTTCTCCTGGGCAAAATCTGAGATTTTCAAGGAGTAAGACCTCGCCATTTTTTAATTCTTTTGACATTCTCACGACATCTTCCCCCTGACAGTCGGGAGCCAAATGAATTCTAAAGCTTGATAATTCTTCAAATCTTTTTTTTACTCCTCTAAGAGAAAATTCTTTTTCTCTGTTTTTCGGACGTCCAAAATGGGAAGCAAGTATCACTTTTGCCCTGGCATTTACCAGGTATCCAATAGTAGGTAATACCGCTCTTATTCTCATATCGCCTGTAAGATTTCCTTCTGAGTCTGCAGGATCATTAAGATCAGCTCTTACAAAAACCCTTTTTCCCTCCAGTTGATAGACGGGAAAATCAATAAGCAATTTCTTGTTAAATTCCATACACTCCTCCTAAATTCACGATACTATATTCCGATAGCAAGATATTATTCCGCAAGCAAGATGCTTGCTAACTATAGCTTTTGTAATCTTATTTAAAGGCAGGTATAAGTTTTTTGGCCAGATCTACGACTCTGGAAGCATATCCGTGTTCATTGTCATACCATGCGAATATTTTGTATATATCTCCTATTTTATTTAACATTAATCCATCAATGATTGAGGAATAGAAGGTGCCAATGTAGTCTGATGATACCAATGGTACTTCTGTATATTTCAAGATTCCCTTAAGTGGTTCACAAGACTGAGCTTCTTTGTAAGCTGATTTTATATCATCAACTGAAGGCTGTTTTTCCAGAATTATGCTAAGATCTACCATAGAACCTGTCTGGACTGGGACCCTAAGCGCTACGCCGTCCATCTTGCCGTTTAACTCTGGTATAACCTTCCCAATTGATTTTGCTGCTCCGGTGGATGTAGGGACAATATTTACTGCAGCAGAACGCGCTCTTCTAAAATCTTTTTTGTGAGTGCCATCCAGGAGCCTTTGATCCATAGTATAGGCGTGAACAGTAGTCATAAATCCTGATACAATTCCAAATTTATCAAATAAAACTTTTACAGCAGGAGCGAGACAATTAGTCGTGCATGACGCAGCAGAAATTATATTATGCTTCTTTAAATCCAGTATTTGATCGTTTACTCCCACAACAATAAAGGCATCTACATCTTTGCCTGGAGCAGTAATCATAACTTTTTTGGCGCCTGCTGTTATGTGATTTTCTGCTAACTCTCTCTTTGTGAGCTCTCCGGTTGATTCTATTACCAGATCAATGTCTAAATCCTTCCATGGAAGTTTCGTTGTGTCCTTTCTCTCTTCAAGGATCCTTATTTTTTTGCCTTCGATTATCAAGTTGTCATCATCGAAACTTACTTCTTTGTCCCATGTCCTATACGTAGAGTCGTATTGAAGAAGATGGGCTAATTGTGGAATCTTTCTTGAACTATTAATTGCAACTATTTCAATGTCTGGTAGTGAGAATGCAAGCCTAACAAACAAACGTCCAATTCTTCCAAAACCATTAATTGCAACTCTCATGTTTTGCCTCCTAAAAAATTAATTTAAATTGCCAACTTTCTTATTTGCCTAAAAATAGAAGAAACTTGATTTTTTGACATTCCAAGACATTCACCAATCTCTCTCATAGAAAGTATAGGTTGACTTTTTTTCAGGGTAATCATCTTTCTCCAACGGAGGGGCAGTTTATAAAAATTTTCAGATGATTCCAGTATATCTATTGATTCCAATATTTCAAGGGATGCCTTTATCTGCCTTTTTATGTTGGCAGTTTCGTAATTTACTTCCCTTGTGATATCCCTATTTGCCTCCTTTTTTATTGCCTCTGCCTCCAAACGCGCACAAAAATTATATACTTGTATATAAGCCAGAAAAGAAGCAATCTCTCTAAAACTTTTTAGGAAGAGGCTGTAACTATTCGTTTTTCTTACCTTGAAATTAAAACCAATTTCTTCTAAAAGTGTCGATAAGAATCCAAATATCTCATTGTTTGTAATAATTTCAAGATGGTAACCGTTTTTTGTACTTAAGTAACCAGAGTTTAAAAATAATCCTCTCAAAAAACTTTGGATAGATTTTTGGGAGGGGAAAGTTTCTGGTGGACTTGGCAGTACAAGTTTTTGTAAACTAACCATTGTAATTTTCTGATTTTCTTGTAAGGTTTTTGAATCGTCAAATTCTTTATTAGATCTTTGTTTTTGGTGTAATTGCGTTTTTATTTCTAAAAAGTGAGCGAGCATAATTATTCTCTTTGCTACTTTTAGATCTTTGCATTTTATAAAAACATTTTTTTCGACAACCTTTGAGTGGGAAAGCATTATCCCCTTTAGCTCATATCTTGACAATCTCTTGTTTTCTATTGGCATTGAAGCTATTTCACTTCTGATTATTTCGCTTTCATCATTTTTCACTTTCATCATTTTGTCCACCCATCCAGATATCATAGTGAAACTAAAACCTAAATTATGCACATATTTAATAAAGCTATTAGCAATAATATATACTTTTATGATACCACAATTTATACATTAAAGCCTTGATATGCGTTTTATTTTTTAAATTAGTTTCCCCTGGTATTTTTGAAAATGTTATCAAATAAAATCTTTGCTAATTTTTTGTGGTCGTGTCTTATGTGATTTTCTTCATATAAAAGATCTTCGTAAACAGCTTTGATTTTAAATTTTTCGAGTTCAACTGTGTCGTTTATAACTATTTCGGAACCTTTTTGTTCGTAATACTCGACTAATCTTTCTGGTTTTTTGTTATTTAACAAAATAATGTCAAATGGCAGAAAACCAAGATTGTTTATAAATGCCTTTATGTGGTCTGATGCCTTAAATGCTCCTGTTTCCCCTGGCTGTGTCATTATGTTGCAAACATAAATTTTTATAGCTTTTGAATTTTTTATAGCATCTAAAAGGTCTTTCATAAGTAAGTTCGGCAATATGCTTGTAAAAAGGCTTCCAGGACCAATTACTATTGCATCGGCTTCATTAATTTTCTTTATTGCCTCAGGATAAGCGCTTGGCGGCTCCGGATCAAGGAATACATTTTCAATTGGGTAAATGCTTTTTGAGATGTTTGATTCTCCTTCTACAACAGAACCATTCTTTAATCTTGCGCAAAGTTTTGTATTAAAGAACGTTGACGGTATGACATGCCCTCTAGCTGAAATTATTTTTTCAACCATGTTAATAGCCTTTAAAAAATCTCCAGTTATTTCAGTTGCAGCAGCCAATAAAATGTTGCCTACTGGGTGACCTTCCAAACCTGGTATTCCCTTGAACCTGTACTGTAAGACAGCGCCAAGTAGGTCCTCTTGAAGTGACAGTGCTGCCAGACAATTTCTTATGTCTCCTGGGGGGAGAAACCCTAACTCTCTTCTGATAAATCCAGAAGAGCCTCCATCATCAAAAGGTGTAACTATAGCAGTTAAGTTTATTGGATAATATTTTAAGCCTCTAAGGACAGTGGATTGACCCGTTCCTCCTCCAACAACAACCACATGCGGCCTCTTTTTTACCTGTCTCTCGAGCCAAAGGAGATCTACTACATCCCTTCTTGCTCCAATCTGCATAGGTTTAACAATCTGTTTTACAAGCCCTCTTATAGAATACATTAAGGCTATGAAACCTATTAAAAATAACAATAATGCAATTATTTGAATTGGTATTTTTGAAGATATGTCGTGAATAAAGTAGGACAAACTCTTTACAAATGTTCTCGTTATTGGAATTGATTCAAGTGAGAGAATTAGACTTGTAACAATTAATAGTAAGGAGAACGAGCCAAGAAAAATCCATCTTTTAATTTTTAGTCCAGGTGTTAGCCACCTGAGCCATTTTAATGGTCTAAAACTCATATTTTTAGTTGTTTCCCCCAATTTTCAAATCTCTGTGCCATTCAAAGATTTTGAAACCTAAATTCCTATATTTTCTTGCTATTTCTCGAACTATTGTAACAGATCTATGTTCACCGCCCGTACAGCCTATTGCGATTGTCACGTTGCTTTTGCCTTCTTCCATACACTTTGGAAGAAAAAAGAGAAGGTATGGGTCCAGCACTTTTAAGAAATTTTTTGTAACATCCTTTGATAATATAAAGTCTTCGACAGATGCGTCCATGCCTGTCAAGTTTTTAAGGTGTTCTTCATAAAATGGATTTGGTAAAAATCTTACATCAATAATCATATCCGCATCCATTGGTATCCCATATTTAAATCCGAATGAAAGAAGAGTTGTATTGAAAATCTGCTCTTCCTCAGATGTAAAATATGTCCTAAGCCTTTCTTTCAGTTGATTTACTCTCATATATGAAGTATCTATTACTATGTCAGACATCTCTCTAATAGGTGAGAGCATCTCTCTTTCTTTTATTATTCCAGCTGAGAGATAGCCTCCTTCTTGTGATAAAGGATGACGTCTTCTTGTTTCCGAAAATCTTCTGATGAGCACTTCATCACTAGCTTCTAAAAATAGAGTGGTGATATTTATTGGTTGCTCTTTTATTTTATTTAAAATATTTTGTAAATCAGGGAAAAGAGTCTTCCCTCTGATATCAATAACAACTGCCATACGAGAAATTGGAAATTTTGGAGAAAAAGAAAATCTTGTAAGTTCAGGCAGCAAAAAAGGTGGCAAGTTATCTATACAAAAGAAACCCAAGTCCTCGAGCGCATGCAGTGCCTGAGATTTGCCAGCTCCTGAAAGACCAGTGAGTATTATCAACCATGGTCCTACGTTCATAAGCAAACCAACTCCTTTAGAATTTCACTAACTATATCTATACTTAGGATTATATCATTTTCATCTATTTCCTCTTTTTTTGGCGAACTTCCTCTTTTGTGCTTTAATAACATCATTCCTGTTTGCTGGCTTACAAGGCTCATCCATCTTGCATTTGAAAGTATCCCCGTGTCAATCATTATTGGTTTAATGTTATTTTTTAAAAATATCTTGTTTGAAATATTAATAAAACTATCTGAAAATATATGCGGTGAATTTGAACTTTGACTCAAGATATCAATTTGACAATTCTCAGCTTCTGAGATCCTGTTAATCTCAGATTTCACCTTACTGAGAAGTTCACTTCTTAGCTTTAGATCTGGTGATCTAAGATCAAGTGTAAAATTTATTCTCGTCGGGAATACACCCATTACTTTTGGCTCCATATTGATATCGTACATCCCTCCAAACAAATTATTTTCTTTAAGAACTTTGTAAAGGAAGTCTAAGATTTTTGTAAAGGCGTTTAAAGGGCCCTTAATTAAATCAAATGGGGTGCAGCAGGTATATTGTATCCTCCCAACAATAGATAGCTTTAAAATAACAGGACCTTGTTGATTTTTCACTGTGCAAATAGGAATACCTTCTTCTTCTAAGATACCTGAGAAGTCGCTCTCAAGTTCTAAAAATGTATGTATATCGTCTTTGAAAAAAGTAGGGAAACTGCTTGAGAGGCCCAAACTTCTTTTTATGATTTCATCTTGCAATAAGACTCCATCTTTGTCGGAGATATATAAATCTTTTTCATTTAATTCGCCTACAGCTCCTCTTGATCCAATACATCCGCGCGAGAACCTAACTGGAGAGGTTCCTCTGAAGATTATTAACCCCAGTGGTCTTTTTGGGTGAAACTCCTCTTCAAATAATTTATTAATTGATTTAATTGCAATAACTATTGGGATTGATGATGAATATTTACCGCTAAAGGGCATGGTATCAAGATGAATTCCTAAAAGAACTTTTGGGGTTAAGGGGTCTTGATTGCATATTGCTATTAGATTACCTATGTTGTCGGTTTTAATCTCAAATTCCTTTGGAAGCAAGTTTGAAGTAAATCTTATAGCGAGATCCTCTTCTTCTGAATATCCAGAACGAAAAATTTCATCTTTTTTTAAACTAATTTCTGACAATGCTTCAATCATCTTTTTGATCTCTATCGTATTTTCCTCCTCACAGTGTGTGATTATGTCGGCTTTAAATAGTGAAAGCTATATGTGATGTGTTATTTTCTTTATGTATTCCTGACATTCTTGCTCGCTAAGTCTTAAGTTATTTTCTTTTGTAATATAAAATGCATCTTCTGCTCTTCCTTCCCATGTGGAGATTTTTGCTGTTTGGATATAGAGTCCTAAAGAAGTCAAAGTTTGTGTGATTCTGTATAAGAGTCCATGTCTGTCTTCGGCAATTATTTCTATAACGGTAGACTTTGGAGATATGTTATTTAAACAATTGACATTAAATAATTTTACTGGAAATTCTATGTCTTTATTTTTCTGTTTGAGAAGTTCATATATTTCTTTTTTCAAGCTAAGTGTATCTTTTAAGTCTTTTTGTATGGTTTGTGCAAGGTATTCTGGCACTGGTCGGCTTTTAAAAGTTGTCCATATTTCGTTAATGATCACGGGTGGGGTTGTTGTAAACCTATATAGTTCTGCTGTGTGAATATCGAGGTTATGCGCATAAAATACTGCTGCAATTTTCCAGAGAAGCCCGTCTATTTCGTGTGCGGCAATCGTAACCTTAGAAAAATCCTTGTTTAAAGATTCTTCAAAATATACTTGAGGAGTTTCTTGTTTCAACTTGGAAATTAGATCCAGGTGAAATGCAATAGTTTCCTGAGGTATATTCATTAGATATGTGGCTGGTATATTGTCAATGAAGAGGTTGATTTCTTCTTTATTTAGCAAGTTCTTTCTTATATTTTTTTTAAACAAATCCCCAAAATTTTCATTTGATATTGGTTTGAGCAGACTTGATTGACTTTTTTTAAATAACTCATTTAATTGATAAATAGATATTGGGCTTGGTTTTTTCTTCGACAATGAATATAAATCGGCACAAGAAATAAGATATAAATTTTTTAGTCTTTCACTGTCTGATACGAGCTGTGTGAACTCGTCTATAGTCTCTTGCCTATGAAGATCCCTTAGTCTTGAAATTCTAACCATCTGAAGATGATTTGCGATAATAAAATTAATATTGTTAATAATATTTTTATCCAATCTCGTTCTTTTTGCCCAATTAGAAAATATTTTTGCCCCTTCTACGTCATGATTTTCAGAGGCTTTTAGTTTGGCTATATCATGAAATAGGGCAGCGAGATATAGGGCAAGGGGATCTGATAGAGAATTAAATATTTCAGATATCTCCTGACCAAAATCTCCTTTTTCGAACATCTCAAGGGTTTCAATCATTACCATTGTGTGTTCGCCAATTGTAAATTCATGCATAGGGTCTTTTGGCAGCGTGAAAAAAATTCCCTTTGATTCTGGTATTAATATTTCAAATAACCCTAAAGATTGCATTTTTCTTAGTATAGATGCTTTATTTCTGCCATTTTTAAGAATTTTGAGAAATAGATTCATAGTTTCGTTGTTTGGTTTTAATCTATGACGCTGTTTGATAATTTCCTCTTCGAGATCTATTGATAGTTCAAGGTCATAAAGCGATTTATATTCAAAAGCTCTTAGAAAATCAAATTTGAAAATCTGAATAGGTGAATTGTACTGATATGTAATATGATTTCCCTTTATTGAAAAACAACTTGTAATCTGAAATCCTTCCTGGAGTATTTTTTTTATCCCCCTGGTGGATATTTCAGATATATTTTGCAGGCAATGTATAAGTTCTTTCATAAATTCAACTGAGCTTTTATATCCCAAAAATTCTGCTATTCTTGGCTGATAATTTTTTGAAAGGTAGTCCTGTCTCTTCCTTGCTACTATGTGTAATAAGATCCTTATTTTTCTTAGAAAGCGATAACTTGATTCAAGTTCGTTTATATCATTTTTATCTAAAATGGAAGTATTTTCGATATCTTTTGCTATAGAACAGTGAGACAGGGCGAATCTGCTCTGAAAAATCCACTTAAAGGTATGATAATCCCTAAGACCGCCTTTGCATTCTTTTAAGTTAGGGCTTAACAGATATGGATTATCTCCAAATTTATAGGATGCTATCTCTCTTTCTGATAATTTTGCAAATATGAACTCGGTAAGATTCAGTCTGTTCCAAAAATTTCTTTTAAATTCCTGAAATATGTTGTTATCACCTGCGATGATATTTGAATCAAGAAAGCTTGTTCTGGTGATGTGATCAATGTGTTTTATCTCTGTGGTTCTAAAACTGTATCCAACTTCTAAAGCTATGCCAAAAAAAATGTCTGATAAAAGCCTATAGCCTCTTTTCAAAACGTTGTCTAAAAATGGGCCCTCTTCATTCTGTGATAGGAAAACTAAATCTATATCTGAGTAGGGGGCCATTTCGCACCTGCCAAATCCACCAACAGCAGCCATACATATATCTTCTTCAGTAAAATCCTCTTCTTTTGATTCGATTATACATATCTTTAGAATGTCAGAACAGACCTCTCTATATAATCTGTTTAGATAGTTTTCTACTTGAAGAGGATCAATGAGTCCCGATATTGTTCTTTCAAACAAAATCTTGCGACCGTAAAGAAGTCGATCGCGTAGATGATATACTACAAAATTTTCTCTTTCTTTTTTATCTTTTTCATAATAAAAATCTAATTCCATTTGATATATTTTATAATGAATTTGATAAAAAAAGATAGCCTATCTTTAATTATCTGGTTTTAAGATTACTTTTCCGTACGATCCCCTCTCGACTAAGGCATGTGCTTCTTTCGCATCTCTTAAGTTAAAAGTTTTGCCTACTATTGGAGGCTGCATCCTTTTGGAAATAAATAGTTCGAAGAGATTTCTGTGTATATCTAAAAGTTCATCGTTTTTCGCATTAAACAATACAAATCCCATTATCCTCGCATCTTTTGACATTAGATTTCTTGGATTTATTGGTACTTCTCCTTTGCTTCCAACAATGACTATTGCAGAATACATAGCCATAAATTCAAGATCAGTTTTTAGGTTGTTGTGAGCTGACATTTCTATTATTATGTCGAATCCATCATTTATAAATTTAAGTATTTCTTCCTTAAAATCTTCTATATTGTGACCGACTACAAGATTCGCGCCAGCTTCTTTGCAAAGTCCTTTTCCCTCTTCAGAACCTGCAGTTGCGACGACAATCATATTTAATGATTTTGCTAACTTTATTGCAGCAAGACCGACATTGCCACTTCCCCCATGGATTAATACTTTTTGTCCGTTTTTCGCATGCCCCTTATGAAAAAGGGCTCTGTATGCGGCCCCATATGGGGTTCCAATAGCTGCCCCTTCTTCGAAGCTAAGGTTATCTGGAAGCTTGTAAATTTGCCCCTGTTTAACTACGATCTTTTCGGCATAGGTTCCAGAAACGCTCTTGAAGCAGTACACTCGATCGCCTACATTAAAATCATTTATCTTTGGGCCCTTTTCAATAATTATTCCTGAGGCGTCAAAGCCTGGGACATAAGGAATTTTTGAGCCTGAATACCAACCAGATCTGATGTAGGTATCGACAGGGTTTACTCCTATAGCCATAGTTTTTATAAGTATTTCGTCATCTTTTATCTTTGGCAGATCTAAGTCTTTGATAGCTAATACCTCAGGACCTCCAAAATTTTCAACATAGATTGTTTTCATGGTAGTTCCACCACCTCTTCTAAAATATTTATCTTTCTTGGGAGCTTTGTCAAAAAGACTGGTCTTGATGAATATGTCAAAACTTTATCTGAGACTGAACCGATAAGTAATTTCTTTATACCAGAGAGCCCTCTTGAACCCATACATATGAAGTCTACATTGTAGTCGTCAGCAATATCAAGAATTGTTTGGGCGGGATCGCCTATTTTAACAATTTTGGTAATCTTAGTATTTGGGATTTCCTGGCCTGAAAGTTCAGAAAATATGGATTCGGCACTATTATTCGCAATTGAGTCCAATTCACTATCGCTTAGCGGGACGACTTCCATAGAACTAGGCATGTGAAAAACATATAAGAGTAAAATCTCATTTTCTGTAGAACATTGAGAGAGTCTTTTGGACCACATAAAAGCTTCTTGTGAGTCTTTTGATCCGTCAACGCAAACAAGAATTTTCATTTTGCCCCTCCTGAAGAAATTTTGTTTTTCCCTTAATTTATTATATATCACATATACCACAAATAATGAAAATATAATATAATGCTTATAAAGTATTTTTGAACCGAGGTTTATAAATATAAATGAATTACGACGATAAAATAGATATCTTAAAAGATGATGCAAAAAAAGAGCTTACAAAGTTAGATGAGGAGCTTTCTGCACTAGAGATAGAGATCGATAAAGATATTGTAAAGCTCTATCTATCTATATTTGGAGAAAACGAAGAAGAAATATTAGATTAATTTAGCTCTTGGGTAATTTATTTGTAATTTTTGTTATAATTATGGAATATGCATGAGTTTTAAAATTTAAGGAGGTGAACCGTAGTGTTTTATCAGACTGTAGATTCATCGAGTCAAATAGGAAATTATATTTCTGCAACTGAACTGCTTTCTTCTCTTTTGAAAATTTACTACGGTGAGCAGGATGGAATGTTGGCATTTGACCCAAAAATTTTTATGGAAGAGAACAACTTTAGTGTAGGTGATTCATCATACCTACAAGATTGTGATGTGTATTCAGCAGAAGATCTATCTCATGCTATTGCAAGAACATCAAGAGCTCTAACTTTTAAGGTTATATATAAACTTCTAAGAGAAATAGAAAAAAATTCAGCTTAAATTAGGAGGTTACAATGGCGGATATAAAGGTATACGCTTTGAGTACGTGTCCATATTGCAAAAAGGCTAAAGCTCTTCTGAAGGATCTCGGTGCCGATTTTGAGGCGGTAGACGTGGACCTTTTGCCAAAGGATGAACAGAATGCAATTCTTGATACGGTTAGACAGCTTGCTGATAAATGTAAGCCGAAGGTTAATCCAGGTTTTCCTACTATTGTGAAAGATGATCACATTATAGTGGGTTTTAATGAGGCGAAGATAAGAGAGTTAGTTTTTATTCCACATCTTACTAACATCTGATTATTGGTTTTGAAATGAATTTTTAGATATCTTTATTTTTTAGGAGTTTACGTTGGCGGACATAAAGGTATACGCTTTGAGTACATGTCCATATTGCAAAAAGGCTAAATCTCTTCTAAGTGATCTTGGCGCTAATTTTGAGACCATAGATGTAGACCTTTTGCCAAAGGGTGAACAGAATGCAATTCTTGATACTGTTAGACAGCTTGCTGATAAATGTAAGCCGAGGGTTGATCCAATTTTTCCGATAATAGTTAGAAATAAAGATATTTTAATCGGATTTAATGAAACAAAATTGAAAAGAATGGCATTTAAGCCGAACTCTATGAATTTGTTTTTTCGTTTTTAATAGTATTTAAATAATTAAAGAAGGTGATTTCATGAATCCGCCAACTCCTGAAAAACTTTTTGAGATATTGACAAAATTTGCCCACTCAAGAGGCCAGGAATTAAATAACGATCTCGATCACACTATGTCAATAATAAAGGGCATACTTGAGAACGAACAAAGAAATGGATATAGAGGCTGTCCTTGTAGATTGAATTCGGGTGATAAACAAAAAGATAGAGATATAATATGTCCTTGTGCTTATAAAGATAAGGACGTAGAAGAGTATGGGTCTTGCTACTGTGGCCTGTACGTAAGCCATGAGTGGAATCAAAATCCTGATAAAAGGGTAACTGTACCCGAAAGAAGGCCTTTCGATAAGTTATTAGAATAAAACCTTGCATAATTTATAAATTTCAATGGGATTGCGAAAGCTAAACGCAATCCCATTGATCTAAAAGTCTGAGACTAATCTTTTTCCTGGAGAAAGTTAAAAAATTCCATTCCTTCATTTATACCTTCTCCTATTATTTTATATATGTCACCCATTAATCTTTGAAACCTATATTGTGATTCTATGAGGCTTCTTCCTTCTGGAATTGCCGACACCAGGTCATGAAGCCGCTTTAAGTCTGATTTTTTGTCTTTATTCTCTTCTTTGCCTGAGAGAGCATCTATTTCTATCTGAGTTCTTAGTGTAAAAAGATTCTTTACCATTTTATATAGACCGTCATCTTTTTTTACTAGATCAATTGATTTTATAAGATCGCTATATTCATCTGATTCTTTAATTGATTTTGCAAGTTCATGTGCCTTGTCATAAGGATTTATCATTTTTTCCCTCCAACTCTAAATATCTATTTAACAATATTTTAGCATCTTTTGATTGAGTACCAGGCGTTTCTACTATCACCCTCGCTTCTATATGATTTTTTATAAGGCTCGATAAAAAGGCATCAATTGGTGGTCCAAAACCAGAATTTAGAGATCTGTGTCTTATCTCTCCTTTATCGCTGAATTCAATCTGACTAAAATGAATGTGCAATTTTTCACGATTTAACTTTTCAAAAATTCTGGTGAAATCTTCTTCATTATTTAACTGTCCTCCATTTACAGCATATATATGGGCAAAGTCTATTGTTGGTAGAAATATATCTTTATGCACTTTGCATATTTCTAATATTTCATCAACGTCTCCTATGCTGGTTTTTTTACCATGCGTTTCTGGGCAGAGATTGATATTATTTATTAATATTAAATTTTTATCGATAAATTTTTCTAAGAAAAGCATAGATCTATGTAACAATAATTTTCTTTCTTCTTTCTTTGAACTTCCAGGGTGGAATATTATCCTATCTGCATTCATTAATTTTCCCATTTGAAGACTTCTTGTGAGATATTTTTCAGATTTTTCCAATATTTCTGGATTAGAGCTTGTTATATTTATATAATATGGCGCATGAATACTGAGTTTTACTCCCTCTTTCTTAAAGGAGTTACCTATTTTAATTGCAGTCTCATCGCTTAATCTTATGCCATGAGTGAATGGATATTCAAACGCAAAGAGTCCCAATTTAGTAATATAATTTGCAGAATCAACAGTTGATTTAAATCCTGATCTGTAAAAAAGCTCTTCATTACCGGCTGGGCCGAATATTAACTTCATACTAAATTATCAAATTTTTGTAAAATTACGACACCTGATACTATTAATAATCCTCCAACAATTTGAAGAATTGAAAGGCCTTCTCTGAGCCAGAAAAAAGCTACAATAGAGGCTACAAATGGCTCTAAACAGGCTGTAATGCCTGCATTTGTAGGTGATATTATTGAAACTCCTTTAAAGTATAAAAAGTATGGAATTAAGGTAGAAAATATAGAGAAATAAAGCAATATAAGCCATGTCGAGGTTGGCAAAGAAAAAATTGTCAAATTCATCGGTGTAATGATATTAATAAATATTGCTGCAAAACCTGTAGAATAAAGTATAAGGGTTAATGGGCTATATCTTTTTAAGGATTTCCTTCCGTATACGCTTATAAACGCCATGCCCAATGCGGCAAAAATTCCATAAAAAAGTCCCTGAAAGTTTAAAGATGTTTCTGCCATACTAATCACAAAGCATGAGCCGCCGATTAGAGAGAGGGCAATTGCTAGCATCTTTGATATTGAAATGGGAGAGCTTTCAAAAAAATATAAATACAAAGCCATTAAGATAGGCGAGGTATATTGCAAGAAGACAGCAGTCGACACATTTGTGTATTTTATGGCAAATAAATAAAAGAGTTGCATTGTGGCCATTCCAAATACACCTAAGATTGAAAAATAAAATATGTCAGTTTTTTCTATAAATATATGTTTTTTGTTAAACACAGAAAGGTATATAAAAAGCAAAATAAAAGACATTGCAAGTCTTATCTTTACAAACAAAAGAGGGTCTATAGAACTATTAAATGCAAATTTTGCGACACAACCACCAAAACCCCATAGCGATGCGGCTCCTATTGTAAAGAGATAACCTGTTAAATTATTTGTTAAAAAATTTATCTTCAACTTAACTTTAAAATTCTAACACAAAAAGGAATATTAAAAATTAACTAATATTGATATATAATTATAGAAATAAAAAATTGAAGGTGGTGCGGGATGGAAGAAAATTTAACTAATGATTCTAAATTTCAGCAAAGATTTCGTTATTTAGGTCTTTCTGTTGAGGATTTGCAGAGGATGGCAAAGTTTAGGCCCTATTTTGAAAAAAGGGCAGATAGCTTTGTTAAGAAGTTCTACGATCACATAACTAATTTTTCAAATTTAAAGGAAATAATTGATAAGAATTCTACAGTAGAAAGACTTGGTAAGACTATGAGAGATTATTTTATGTCTCTTACAAGCCCTGTAATAGATGAAGAATATTTTCAAAGAAGACTTTTTGTCGGTAAGAGACACCAGCTCATAGGTCTTTACCCTTCATGGTACCTGGGAGCATACAGGCTTTATTTTGAGGAGATTTCATCTATTGTTCATGAGGTAGAGAAAGATGAGGCTGAATTCGTAAAATCTTTTAGCGCATTTGTTAAGAGAATAATACTCGACATCCAATTAATTATTGACAATTATTTTGCTGAACAGCTTGAGCACATAATTAAAACCCAAGAACAGGTAGGAGAGGCAGTAAAAGTTGTAGAAAGTATTGCTGGGAGAACAAACATACTTTCTTTGAATGCTAGTATTGAAGCGGCTCGAGCAGGTGAGGCTGGCAGAACTTTTGCTGTAGTTGCCAAGGAGGTCAGAAAGCTTGCAGAAGATTCCTCGAGATCTTCCAAAAAAATAATGGAGATGATAGACAAAAATATGCACGAAATCAGACAAATAAAATACCAGGAGGAGACCTCTTAGTTAGGGTTCTATTATAAAAGTTCCATTAAGGGCTTCTAATATAGAAAACATATTTGACACCTTGCCTACTGCAAGTCTCTCTTTTACGTTGAAGAAATTTAGGCAGGTTCCGCATACTAATATTTCAGAGCCTTTTTCATTTAGCATTTTAATTTCTTTGAGACATTCAGAGCCTTCCAAAGTTAAGTAAACGCCAGCATTCATAAATGCAATGGTTTTTGGATGATCCTCAAAGTATAAAAGTGCATCAAAAAATGCATTCATAAGATTTTTGCCAAGTTCATCGCTCCCGTGCCCTAATGTATTTGTCTTTACAAATATGCTCCATGGGGTTTTTCCAGTAAGATATTCTATTTTTGGCTCGGATCGACTTTCAATTTCTCCCTTCCTGATCTTACAGTAATATAAATTGTCTTTTTCTTCTACTTCAAAATACATATTTTTATCTTTAGCAAGGTTGTTAAGATTATCTCTTGAGGTTTTGTTGTCGACTATCACAATTATTTCTTGGTGATCTTTGAGTGCCTGTCTTGTTAACACTACTGGTTTTGGACACACCATTCCTCTGCAATCGAGTTCAAACATATTGCCTCCCAAAAATTTTTGTTTAGTTAATTATATCAAAGCTTTTTTATTTGACTAAACTTATAATATGTGTTTTTTGAATTTTATATTTATAATTTCAATGTTTTCACAATCATGTTAAAATAATTAATTATGAACAGACATGAGAGACTGAAAATTTCACAAGACTATGTAAACGAAGCGAAAGAGCTGATTTCCTTTGGGGTAGAGACTCATTACATAATGAACGCTCTCTACTACTCTATGTTCAATGCGGTATTAGCAGTTTTAGATATAGACGATTTTTCAGGCTACACACATGATAAGATTTTTGAGGTCTTTGATGAAAAGCTTGTAAAGAAGAAGAAATTTCCAGAAGAACTTTTTGATTCCTTAAAATTTGCCAGGACTTTTAGGCACAAGTGCGATGACGACTCAAGTTGTGAATTGGTACCTGAGCCTACTCTGGATGAAGTTCAATCTCTTTACCCAAAAGTTATAGATTTTCTTAACGTTTCTGTGCAACTGTCGCAATAAAAAATTGCTTTTAAATGTCTAATCTGTCAAAAAATTTCTCTTTAAATCCTGATTTTATTGTTCGTTGTCTTGTTATTGGTTCGACTGTGTTTGGCGGCCTCGCTATGATCTCTTATCTAAAAGAAGAATTCGTATCAAAAAAGGGCTATGTTGTAGAAGATGACTTTCTTAAAGGAATTGCCTTAACACAACTTTTGCCTGGGCCTATTATGATAAATTTGGTGGGATACGTTGGGTATAGAAGGTTTGGATTTTTAAGCGGTTTAATAGGCGCTCTTGCTCTTGTTTTTCCTTCAACAATTCTGATATCTATTCTTGCTTACTTTTATAAATCAATTAATATTGCAACTATAGATGTCTTGTTCCATGGTCTAAAGCCATTTGTCGTAGCATTTTTTATTTCAGCATTTTTAAATTTTTACAAAAGATATATAAATTTAAATTTCGGAAGGATATTATTGCTATTATGCTTCATAGGATACATGGTAGGCATAAATATCTTTTTAGTTTTTTTGCTTTCTTTTTTTATTTCTATATTTTGTAAAGATTTTCTTCCAAAGGGAAGCCTTCTTAGTGATGTTATTTCTGATAAAAAACTCTATATTCCAAAAGTTGAATTTCTAATTGGCGCTGTTTCTATTGCTATACTTATAGTCTCTGCATATCTTATGACCCCAAATCTAATTTCGTATTATTTCAAGATTACACAGATAAGCTTCCTTGCTTTTGGTGGTGCTCAAGTTGCTTTGCCTCTCTACCAGCACGCTTTTGTTGACTCTATGAAGATAATCAGCCAGGAAAACTTTATGGACGCAATAGTTCTTAGTCAGGTGACGCCTGGCCCAATACTATGTGTTACATCATTTATTGGTTTTTTTGTTGGCTCATTTGCTGCTGCAATGTTTTCTTTTTTGTTTACATTTATGCCTTCAATAATATTTACAATTGTGATATCGCCTTTCTATGATAGGATATCTCATCTTTCATGGATTAAGGGCGGTATATTTGGTCTTTTGGTCGCGCTTACAGGGCTTTTAGCGTCTATGTCAGTCAATTATTTTCCAATGGCAGTCAAAGATCCACTTTCTTTTCTCTTTCTGTTAGCTTTCCTTGTAGGATTGCACAAAAAGATAAATGTAGTTTTGCTCATTTTAGCAGCTATTTTTGGCTCTTTCGTTTTGTTTGGTTATTTCCACTTATATTAGGTAAACTCTTTTTAAAATTAAAATTTCAAAATAATAATCATGTTTAAGGTATATAATATATTAAAGATTGCTACCTATTGAAAGGGGAAAAATGGATGTAGTTGTAGCAAGACAGCCAATATTCAATAGACCTGAAAAAGTTAAGGCATATGAGCTTCTTTTTAGAAAGAGTGTGAACTCAATCTCATACGATGCTTTTGATGGCGAGAATTCAACGATTGAACTTTTAAAGTCAAGCCTTTCTGTTATCGGTTTGGATATCCTGACCAATGGTCTACCTGCTTTTATAAACTTTACAGGGAGGCTTTTGAGAGATGATGTACCGAGCTTATTACCTCCTGATAGGGTTGTAATAGAAGTGCTTGAGACTTCTTATGATGACGCTGGTATATCCGATGTCGTTAAAGATTTGAAGAAAAAGGGATATAAAATTGCCCTTGATGACTTTTTATACAAAACAGAATATGACAATCTAATTGAGAGCGCTGATTACATAAAGGTAGATTTCCTTCAGCTAAACGATGATGAAAAAAAAGAATACCCAAAGAAAATTGGATCCGTAAAAAATAATTTAATATTTTTGGCAGAGAAAATAGAGACCTATGATGACTTTTTGCTCGCAAAAGAAAGTGGATATTCACTTTTTCAGGGATACTTTTTTAGTAAACCTTCTTCTGTGGTAAGAAAGAGCTTCCCGGTAAGAAAGCAATTTATACTCAATCTATTGGATGAAGCTTATAGAGAAGATTGGAGGCCAGCTGTATTAGAGGATATGATAAAAAAAGATCTTTCTCTATCCCTAAGACTTTTGAAATTTATGAACAGCGTATATTTTGGCTTTAGAAACAAGATAAATTCCATAAAGCAAGCTATAGTCTTACTTGGAAAAAACGAATTTTTAAAATGGCTAAGTCTGATAGCGTTGGGGGAGCTGGCTGATGATAAACCTGAAGAGCTTGTTACCCTGTCGATTCTCAGGGCGAAGATGTGCGAAAATATCGCCCAAATTTTAAACAGAAAGAAAGAAGATTTGCCCAATTTCTTCCTGACTGGGCTCTTTTCATCCATTGATGCACTTCTTGATAGGCCCAAGGATGAAGCAATTAGCGAATTGCCTATAAATTCTTATGTTAAAGATGCACTATTGGGAGTAGAAAACATTTATTTTGATGTTTGCGAATTTGTTGTTTCTTATGAAAAAACAGAGGTTGATAAGTTTTATAAATTGTTGGAAAAATTGAATTTAAAATTTGATGATGTTATTAAAGCATATTTGGAGGCTATTAACTGGTCATCTCAACTTATGACCCTGTGAAAATCTTATATTGAACTTTCTCTTATAAATACTTGACATAATTTTTTTTTGTATTATTATGAAATATATTTCATAATAATAGGAGGAGTAAAAATAGCAAGACCACTGAAAGAGAGAAGGCTCTTTTGTTTGCCGGCTGTAAAATGTTTCAAACCTGTAGATTGTATTTCGTCTTGTATTGAGGACGCAAATGTATTAAGTTTTGAAGAGATAGAAGCCTTGAGATTGGTAGACTTAGAAAATTGTGATTTTCAAGAGGCTTCAGAAAGTATGCAAATATCAGCGTCTACCTTTTGTAGGATATTGAAATCTGCGAGATTTAAGATTTCCCAATCTATATGGTTTGGCAAGTCATTCATTATATCTGGCGGTAATTATAAAACAGCTGAACCTGAAGCGGTTTGTGAAAGAAGATGCAAGATGTGTTGGAAAAAAGATATTAAAAAATGTATTAAACTTAAAAACATTGAAGGGAATGATTGAGTTTTGGCAGATAAAGACAAAAATGATATAAAACTTGAAAGAATGGAGGACTTTTTAAAAAAGGTTCCCCATAAAATTATGGTAATGAGCGGAAAAGGTGGAGTAGGTAAGAGTACAGTAGCCGCAAATCTGGCAGTTTTTCTTTCTAATAGGGGTTATAAGGTTGGACTTCTGGATGTAGATGTGCATGGGCCAAGTATAGGTACCATAATGGGCATAGTCTGGCAAAAAATTTATCCTTCTGGAGAAATGCTGAAGCCGGTTCTCTGGAGCAAAAACCTTAAAATAGTGTCTGTTCAATTTTTACTTGAAAATCCCGATGATGCAATTATATGGAGAGGCCCTGTAAAGATGGGAATAATAAAGCAATTTTTGTCTGATGTAGATTGGGGAGAATTGGACTTTTTGATAATTGATAGTCCCCCAGGCACTGGCGATGAACCTTTAACTATTGCCCAAACTATACCAGATTGTAAAGCTTTGATAGTAACCACTCCTCAGGGCGTGTCTCTTGCTGATGTGAGGAAGTCTTTGACATTTTGTAAAGAGGTAAACATTGAGGTCCTTGGAATTATTGAAAACATGAGCGGTTTTGCTTGTCCTAACTGCGGTGCTGTTCACAATATATTTAAATCTGGTGGAGGAAGTGAACTTGCAAAGCAGTACAAGATTGACTTTCTTGGCAAGATCCCTATTGATCCAAAGATAGTAGAAGAAAGCGATGAGGGCAACTTGTTAGACAAATATGATGGGAAGATAAAAGATATTATAAATGAAATAGTCGATAAGATTATTAATAAATTAAGTACTAATAAGGAGGAAATAAAACTTATGAAGATTGCAGTTCCTATGGCACAAGGAGAGCTGTGTGAACATTTTGGTCACTGTGAGGTTTTTGGAGTAGTGGATGTAGAGGATGGAAAAGTCGTAAAGGAAGAGTATCTTACGCCCCCACCGCATGCTCCTGGTGTAATACCAAACTGGCTTGCCGAACAGAAGGTAAATGTTGTTATTACAGGTGGAATGGGTCCTATGGCCCAAGATTTGATGAGGCAGAACGGTATTGAGGTAGTTACTGGCGTTTCTGGAGGAAGTTTAAACAGTGTTATTGATGCCTATTTGAAAAATGAGTTGGTCATTGGTAGCAATTCTTGTAATCACGAGCGTGGCGAAGGCCATTCGCACAAACATTAGCTAAAAATGAGAATAGCGTTTACCGTTCTTGATAAAGAAAAGATGATCATCGATGAAAGTTTTGGGAGAGCTAAGTTATTTCTTGTATATGACACCGAGAATGACAAGTGGGAACAATATGAGAATGCTCAAAATATTAAAGCCTCTCAAGGAGCGGGCCTACAAGCAGCCCAAACAATTATAAATGCTAATGTAGATGTGCTTATTTCAAAGAATATAGGGCCTAAGGCATTTAACCTCTTAACCTCACAAGATGTAAAGACTTATTCTACCGATGAAAAAGACGTTAAATTAGCCCTAAATTTATTTTTAGATGGCAAGCTTAAAAAGATAGAAAATCCAAATCAGTTTGGTATGGGTTAGATAAAAATAAATCAAAATTAGGTTGATTATTTTGGGGTTTATGGTTTGAGTAAAATCATAAACCCCATTTTTTATTTGATTTCATTGCCAAAAAAATATAGAATATATTATTTATTCTTAATATAAGGGGTGATATTATGTCAGTAGTTCAGTGGAGTGATGACCTAAGCTCTGGATTTAAAGAAATTGACGATCAACACAAAGAGCTTATAAACAGGGTTAACAAGCTTTTGGATGCATGCAACTTAGGGAAGGGAAGGCAAGAAATCTCCGATACATTAAACTTTTTGGCTGATTACGTAGTAGAGCACTTTAACTCTGAAGAAAAATATATGAAGCAGTATAGTTATCCTGGTTTAAGCGAACAAATTGAACAGCATAAATATTTTGTTAATTATGTGGGAGAATTGAAGAACGAATTTGATAAAAATGGACCTTCTATCTCTCTTACTATGAAATTAAGCAAAAATCTCGTTGAGTGGTTGGTAAATCATATAATGAAGGTAGATAAAAAAGCTGGAGCTTTTTTGAAAGAGAGGGCTCATTAATATGGAATTTTATTTAAATAGTCCAATAAAAGACGATTCTTTAGAGAAATTAAATATTGGCGATAGAGTTTATTTAAACGGGGTTATATACACAGCTAGGGATTCAGCCCACAAGAGGATGATAGATGCTCTTGATGAAGGCAAAGAGTTACCCTTTGAGATTGCTGGCAGCGTCATATATTATGTTGGTCCTACCCCTGCAAGACCAGGAAATGTCATAGGTTCTGCTGGCCCAACTACAAGCTATAGGATGGACAAATATGCCCCACGACTATTGGATTTAGGACTTAAGGGGATGATAGGCAAGGGAAATAGATCTGACGATGTCATAAGATCTATTGTAAAAAATAAAGCGGTATATTTTGCTGCAACCGGTGGCGTGGGAGCTCTTATTTCAAAGTGTATTGTAAAGTCAGAGGTTATAGCATTTGAAGAATTAGGACCTGAGGCCATAAGAAGGCTTGAAGTTAAAAATTTTCCAGTTATTGTTGTAATAGACACAAATGGCAAAAATCTTTATGAAGAGGGGATAAAGAAATACAAGATTGCTTAGAGAAATTTAAAATTAAAGTTTAAGTGGCAGCAACTTGGCGCCACTTAAACTTTAGATAATTATTTGATTAGTTTTATAAAATAAAATTTATCTATAATTTCACTCTTCAGTTATCTATTTCTTTTAGCTTTTCTGAAAAATTTTTTATTGTAAGTTTTACAGGCTCTAAACTCTCCAAATTTACACCTGCAGTTTTCAAAAGATCAAAAGGAAAATTTACACCTCCAGATTTTAAAAAATTTATGTAACTTTCTATGTCTTTATTTAATATCCTCTGTGCAAAGTAATTTGCACAGGAAAAGCCTGTTGAATATTTGTATACATAAAATGGGCTATAAAAATGCGGTATTCTCGCCCACTCAACTCCAGAATATTCATCAGTTTCAAAATATTCTCCATAGTATTCTTTGTTTAAATTGTCATAAATGTTGTTAAGGCTTTGTGATGTCAGGGGCTGAAAGTTATCTATAATTTCAGATAACTTCATTTCGAACTCTGCAAACTGTATTTGTCTGTACAGAGTAGTTCTTGTGTTCTCCAGGAATTTATTTATCAGAGACTTTTTATCAATCGTATCCACAGCATTTTTTACCAGGTATTCTAAAAGCAAAATTTCATTCGTAATGGAAGCTATTTCTGCAGAAATAATGCTATATGATGATTTTGGATATGGTTGAGCGCTATTTGAGAGTGCACTGTGAATTGCGTGACCCATTTCATGAATGAGCGTGAACACGTCCTCCAATCTACCCTGATAATTGAGTAGTATATATGGATGTACATCGTAGCATGAGGTAGAATATGCTCCTGAGGTTTTATTTTTGTTTTCATAGACATCTATCCATCTTTCATTAAAGGCTCTTAGAACCATGTTTATGTATTTCTCACCAAGTGGCGAAAGAGCTTTTAAGACAATGTCTTTTGAGTCTTTATAACTGATCTTTTTTTCTGAATTAAACAATGGAGCATTTATGTCAAATAGTTTTATGCTCTTTTGATTAAGCATCTTTGATTTAAATTTTATATAAGAGTGTAGTGGACTTAAATTTGATTTTATTGTATTAATGAGATTTTTGTAAAAATCTTTGTTTACATTGTCAGAAAAGAGAGAGTACTCTATTGATGAGGTATACTTTCTCACAGAAGAGTAGAAATTGATAAATTTAAAAGCCATATCGAGGTTGGAAGAGAGCATATTTTGATGTTTTTTATACGTTCCAAAAAGAGATTTATATGCGTTTTCTCTTAAAATTCTATCTTTGTTGTGTACATAGATAGAATAGGTGCTTTGGGTTACAGGATGGGATATGCCCTTTGAATCGAGGGCATCAGGGAATTCAAAATCGCTAATAGTCAGGTGATGGTAGATATTTGAAGGGGAAAATGAGAGAAGGGATGTTTTGGATATCAACTTTTCTTCGTCCGGAGTTAGAATATGAGGGAGTTGCCTAATTAAATCTCTTATCTCAAAGCTGTAATCTTCAAATTTTGAATCTAAAGAAACCTCATTTAAAAAATCTTCTCCAAGAGATATTAACTCTGGATCAATAAATGAAATTGATTCATCAAAGCTTTGGAAGAGCCACTGAGCTTTAGAAATTAATATTTGAGACTCTTCTATGGACGAGTCTTCGTCGAATTTCATATGTGAATAGGTATATATTCTATCTATAATTTTAGAGGTTTTATCTCTAAGCCTTAGGCACTGTAAGATTATTTCTTTGTCATTTAGGGTACCCTGAAAACTTCTAAATTCTTGGATTTGCTTTTTTGCTATTTCATAATCTAAGTCAAGCGCTTCGCTTGACGTATACAGGTCTTCGATAGACCACTTAAATTCATTGTCAATCTCATTTCTTTCCAATATTTTAATTGTATCGTTCTTCAAATCTGTTACCTCCTATAAATTTTATTCTATTGACATATTTTTATAAATATCTTTAAATTTTATCATTAACCTTAGATTAGAAAGAGGAGGCAACATGAGGACAGAAGAAAAAGAGAAGAGCATTGAGGATGTAAACTATCTACGTATTAGAAATTTTTTACAAGATATTTCTAAAAATAGCCCTTTTTATGAGAAAAGATTTAAGGATTTAGATTTTGACGTAAATGATTTTAAGTCAATGGATGACTTTTCTAAACTGCCATTCACTACTAAAGACGATCTTAGGGATGCATATCCAATGGGAATGCTTGCGTGTCCTGAAGAAAACGTAGTTAGAATACACTCTTCTTCTGGAACTACTGGAAAGCCAGTTATAATGCCATACACACAAAAAGACGTTGACGACTGGAAAGTTATGATGAAAAGGTGTTATGAAATTGCTGGAGTAAAACCATCTGATAGGGTTCAGATTACACCTGGATATGGTCTCTGGACTGCTGGTATTGGCTTCCAGCTTGGTGCAGAGTTGTTGGGCGCTATGACAATCCCCACAGGTCCAGGAAATACTGATAGACAGATAGAAATGTTATTGAACTTAAAGTCTACTGTCCTCACATCTACATCATCTTATGCTCTATTACTTGGTGAGGAGATTGAAAAAAGGGGTTTGCAAAGTGATATATCTCTTAAGATCGGAATAATTGGTTCTGAGAGATGGGGAGATCCTATGAGGAAGAGAATTGAAGATCTATTGAACATTGAGGCCTTTGATATATATGGTCTTACTGAGATTTATGGTCCTGGCATTGGGCTTGATTGTAAATATCACAATGGAATTCACGTTTTTGATGATTTTATGTACTTCGAGATAGTAGATCCTGATACCTTAGATGTTTTGCCAGATGGAGTTAGGGGAGAGTTGGTAATTACTACTTTTAAAAAAGAAGGCGCCCCACTTCTTAGGTTTAGAACAAGAGATATTACTTCTATAAATCATAAAATATGTGAGTGTGGCTTACAATACCCTAGAATAGAAAGACTTATGGGCAGATCTGATGATATGTTTAAAATCAAGGGAGTAAATTGTTTTCCTGCTCAGATAGATAGAGTTTTAAAAGAATACGATGAATTATTTTCTGAATATCAGATAATATTGGATAGGATCAATAGTAAGGATAGGGCAATTTTAAGGGTTGAATCAAAAGATCCAGATGACATAGATCTGTCAAAAAGGATATCAAGAAGGATCAGGGATAAGGTTGGAGCTACGTTTGAGGTTGAGTTATTGACAATTGGGGTCCTGCCAAGAAGCGAAAAAAAGACAAAAAGAGTCTTTGATCTCAGAAATGAGACCTAATAAAGCATAGCGTCAAATGCATAAAACCTATAAATCTTTTATATGGTTTTACAATTTATTTGAATAAATAAACTAATTTGATTTTATATTTTTAAAGAGTTATCTGACAATTTTGAACTTTTTCATTATTTTGAATATATAATTTATTCGTGAGGTTGTGAGGGTTCAGAGTCTAAATAAGTTCTATATATAAATATTACTTATGATTATATAAATAAAACTTATATAAAAAAATAATTAATGGTATTGTAAAAAATAATTTTATAAAGTAAGATATAAATAATGTGTATGAATCTATTAGAAAAATCTATAGGTAACAAAATAGAGTTTAACAAAAATCTTGGGTTTACAATACTCGAAAGGAGTGGGGTCTTTTAATGAGATTGGTATTTTTAGGTGCACCAGGGGCAGGAAAAGGAACACAGGCAAAGAGATTGGTAGATCAGCTTAAGATACCTCAAGTTTCTACAGGAGATATGTTAAGAAAAGCAGTATCAGATGGAACTTCACTTGGTAAAGAAGCGAAAAGCTATATGGACAAGGGTGAGCTTGTTCCAGACAGCGTGGTAATCGGGCTTATCAAGGAAAGACTTCAAGAAGCGGATACAGAAAATGGTTTTATATTGGACGGTTTCCCGAGAAATGTCTCTCAAGCAAAAGAGTTAGACTCTCTTCTGGGCGATTTAGGTAAACCTCTCGACGTTGCTTTAGTATTAGATGTCCCTATCGATGATCTTATGAAGCGTTTGACAGGAAGAAGAACTTGTAAGTCGTGTGGTCAGATGTATAACGTGTATTTTTCGCCACCTAAAGTAGAGGGCAAGTGTGATGTTTGCGGCGGGGACTTATATCAGCGTGCAGATGACAACGAAGAGACTATAAAGAAAAGGCTTGATGTGTATCAGAGCTCGACTGAGCCCTTGATTGACTATTATAAAAATAAAGGCATATTAAAGATCGTTCAGGGTACAGGCGATATTAATGCTATCTACAGAAAAATCCTTGTTCAACTTAATCCAGCTGTTTAAAAATTTATATAAATTACTCTAAAGGGGGTAAAAGGCATTGAGTCAACATGTAGCAGTGGATAACACGCTTTCTCCTCATGGCGGCAAACTGGTTTATAGGGTTGTCGAAGATAAGGAAAAAGCGAAAGAGCTTGCAAAGAAGGCCAAGGTAAGAATCCCAGTTCGTGGGCAGATCGCGAGAGAGTGTATAAGTATCGCTTATGGCTTCTTCTCTCCTCTTGAAGGTTTTATGGGTGCAAAGGATGTGGACAGTGTAGTTCACAATATGACATTGGCAAATGGATACGTATGGTCTATACCAATTGTTTTTGACATGTCAGAAGAAGAAATCGAAAAGTATGGCATAGCTAACGGTGATAGCGTTCTTTTTACTTACAAAGATCAACCATTGGCAGTCTTTGACATTGAAGAGATGTTTGTCTATGACAAGATTACTATGGCTAAGAACGTTTACGGCACAGATGATGAAAAACATCCTGGTGTAAAGAGAACTTATGATTACAAGGCAAAGTTTTTAGGCGGCAAGATTACACTTATAAATCCACCAATTTTTAACGAACCATTTGATCGCTTCTGGTTTCCACCAGCAGAGTCAAGAATGCAATTTATGAAAAATGGCTGGACTAAAGTAGTAGCTCACCAAACCAGAAATGTACCTCACACAGGTCATGAGTGGCTTATGAAAGGCGCATGGTTTGCTGCTAATGCTGATGCAGTTTTGGTTTCCTGTGTCGTCGGCGAAAAGAGAAAAGGCGATTATATTGATGAATGTATAGTTCTCGGCCAAGCCGCACTCAGAGAAAATGGATATTTTAGAGAAGACGTTCATATGACCTCAATGATACTCTGGGATATGAGATATGCTGGCCCAAGAGAGGCTGTATTCCACGCAATAGTTCGTAAAAATCTTGGATGTACTCACCACATGTTTGGTCGCGACCATGCAGGTGTTGGTGACTACTATCCAACCTATGGCGCTCATGAGATATTTGATGGACTTCCAAACCTTGGCATCAAGTCAGTTTTGACAAAGGAATGGTATTATTGCCCTGTGTGCGCAGGAATTGTTTATGAAGGTTTTGACGGTCACAAAAAACAAAAGCAAAAGTTTTCTGGCACAGTAATTCGTTCTATCATTCAACAAGGCGTTAAACCAACAAGACTTATATTTAGGCCAGAGGTATTTGACACCGTTATGATGTGCGCTGAAAAATATGGTTTTGGTTCACCTTTTGTAAATGACAATTATCTTGAGAATCGTAATCCAGTATTCACGATTCCCCCAATGGAGGTGTAATCACAATGAGTAACGGTGATGTAAAACTTACAATATCGCTTTGGGTTGGTCCAGAAAGAGAAGAGGCTTTAAAAAAGGCCAATATGCTTGAAATTCCTGAACTTCAGGAGGCGTTTGCTGGTCTAAAGAGATTGAGAGTACCTATCTCTTATGAACAGGCTCAAAAACTTAAAGAATTTTATCCAGCTGCAAAGATAGATACTTCTTCTACTCAAACAGTAGAGCTACTTCCAAAAGAATGTCTTGACAAGATATTTGCTATGGTAATTGAGAAGAAGAATGTAGCAGTAATACCAGATTTACTTAAATCTTTAGGAAAGTAATCTATTGAAATACTTTTTAGACTAATTTGAGGAGGTGGGAAGCCTCAAGTGTTTTTTGCAACAAAAATTTTAATAATCTAAGAAATTTTACAAGGAGGAAAAAAGCATGCCAAGTTGGGTAAATCCCGAAAAATGTGATGGTTGTAAGGCGCAAGATAAGACTGCTTGTCAGTATATTTGTCCAAACGATTTAATGGCACTGAACAGAGAGATTATGAAGGCTTATAACCAGGAGCCTGAGTACTGTTGGGAGTGCTATAGCTGTGTAAAAATTTGTCCACAGCAGGCAATTGAGGTAAGAGGATATGCGGACTTTGTACCACTTGGTGGTAATGCAATCCCACTTCGTGGTTCTGACAACATTATGTGGACATGTAAATACCGTAATGGAAAAGTAAAGAGGTTTAAGTTCCCGATCCGTACAGTTGCAGAGGGTTCGATTCAGCCATATGAAGGCTTTGAGGCTGATCCAAATATGGCAGATCTAGATAAACAGGGTTTCTTTACGCACAATATGCGTGGAGATACTCTCAAACATTTTTAGGAATTTAAAAATTTTAGTGGAGGTTAAATAATGGAAAGAGAAGCTTGTACTTTCTCATATTGTGATAAACCAGCCATTGAAGAGAAGAACGTAGATCTTCTAATCATTGGCGGTGGAATGGGCGCATGCGGCGCAGTATACGAAGCTGTAAAATGGGCAAAACCAAATGGTTTGTCTATATTCTTAGCAGATAAAGCAGCACTTGAGAGATCTGGCGCTGTAGCTCAGGGACTTTCTGCAATTAACACCTATATTGGATCTGATAATGATCCAGCCGACTATGTCAGAATGGTTCGTACCGACCTTATGGGTATCATTCGTGAAGACTTAGTATACGATCTCGGTCGTCATGTTGATGACTCTGTTCACCTTTTTGAGAAATGGGGACTTCCAATATGGAAAGCCATTGGCGAAGATAAGAATAAGACTTTAGAGCAGGGTGGAAAACCACGTAGAACAGGTCGTTGGCAGGTTGCAATATCTGGTGAGTCATATAAGTGTATTGTTGCAGAAGCTGCAAAGTCAGCCATGGCATCTTATGACAAAGCAGAATATGTCGAAAGAGTATTTATTGTTAAACTTTTGCTCGATTCCAAAGAAGAGAACAGAATTGCAGCAGCTGCTGGTTTTAGCGTTCGTGAGAACAAAGTTTACTTTATAAAGGCAAAGGCAATCATCATAGCTTGTGGTGGTGCAGTTCATATATATCGTCCACGTTCAGTACTTGAAGGTTACGGACGTGCATGGTATCCAGTGTGGAATGCTGGTTCTACCTACGCCATGCCTTTCCAGGTTGGTGCAGAGGCCACAATGATGGAGAACAGATTCGTACCAGCCAGATTTAAAGATGGTTACGGACCTGTCGGTACATGGTTCTTGCTCTTCAAAGCTACTGCTACAAACGCAAGGGGTGAAGACTACTGCGCAAAGACAGAATATATAGAAAAATATGCACCATACAACAAAAACCTTGGCACCTGTATCAGAAATCATATGATGATCGAAGATTACAAGAAGGGCCTTGGTCCTATGTATATGAATACTGACAAGGCTCTTGCAGAGCTTGCAAAGACAATTGACGCAAAGCATGCAAAAGAACTTGAATCAGAGGCATGGGAAGACTTCCTTGATATGACTGTTGGACAGGTTGGAGTATGGCTTGGAAACAACATTGAGCCAGACAAGATCCCATCAGAAATTATGCCAGCTGAACCATATCTTCTCGGATCACACGCTGGTTGCTGCGGACTTTGGGCATGTGGACCAGAGGATCTTCAGAACGATGCGACAAGGAAAGCAGGATATGTTTGGGAATATAAGGGTAAATCCTACAATCGTATGACAACTGTAAACGGTCTGTTTACATGCGCAGACGGTGTTGGAGCTTCCGGCCACAAGTTCTCTTCTGGTTCTCACGCAGAAGGACGTATAGTTGGAAAGCAGGCAGTAAGATTTATTCTTAATAACAAAGATTATACTCCTTCAGTTGATAAGACTGCAGAGGAATTAGCAGCAGAGATATACGCTCCAATGGAACTCTTTGAAAAATATAAGACAGTTTCAACTACTCCATATTCCATTAATCCTCAGTATATTACTCCTAAGCAGTTCCTTTTCCGTTTGAACAAGATTATGGACGAATACGTTGCTGGAACTATTGGCTGGTATTCAACCTCCGAGACACTTCTCACCAAAGGGCTTTATTACATGGAGATGCTTGAAGAAGATAGCTATAGAATGGCCGCATGGGATCTTCACCAGCTTATGAGGGTTTGGGAGAACTATCACAGATTCTTGACAGCTCGTATGCACCTCAGGCATATTTTGTTCCGTCAGGAAACACGTTATCCTGGGTACTACTATCGTGAAGACTTTAACTTGATTGATGACGCTAACTGGAGATGCTTTACTAACTCCAAGATGGATCCAAAAACTGGTGAAATCAAAGAGTTCAAGAGAGATTACGTCCAGCTCATCCCAGATTAATTGACTAATAGATAAATAAATTAATATTTAAGTGCTGTGGGGGCAAAAACCTCGCAGCACTTATTTTTTAAATTCTTTGGAGGTAGGGTAGATGATAGAATTTCAAGGAAAGGTACTGGTTATCGGCGGCGGTATTAGTGGTATTACTGCAGCTATAGAGGCCGCTGAAACGGGTGTTGAAGTTTACCTCGTCGATAAAAATCCTTATCTGGGTGGCAGGGTAGCTCAATTAACCAAATATTTTCCAAAACTTTGTCCTCCAACATGTGGTCTGGAGCTTAATTTCAGGCGTATGAGGGAAAACAAGGGCGTTGAAGTTATGACGCAAACCGAGGTTTTAAAGGTCGAGGGTTCAAAAGGCAACTTTAAAGTCACTCTTAAGAAGATGCCTCGTTTTGTTAATGAGAATTGTACTCTTTGTGGAGAATGCTTTAGTGTGTGTCCTGTGGAAAGAGATAATGAATTCAACTTCAATATGAATAAATCAAAAGCTATATACAATTCATTTGAATTTACTAATCCTCCTTATGCTGTTATCGATTCAAGCGTTTGTTTAGGTGAAAAATGTTCAAAATGTATTGAGGTATGCAAGTACAGTGCAATTGATTTAGGTATGAAGGAAGAGATCCTGGATATAAATGTTGATTCAATTATAGTTACTACTGGATGGCAGCCCTATGATGCTGAAAAGATTGATAATCTAAAATTTGGAATAGTCCCAAATGTTATTACAAATATGATGATGGAGAGGCTTGCATCACCGACGGGGCCTACAGGTGGAAAGATCTTGAGACCATCTGATGCCAAACCTGTTAAAAATGTTGCCTTCGTTCAGTGCGCAGGCTCAAGAGATGAGAATCATCTTCCATACTGTTCCTATATATGTTGTATGGCATCTCTTAAACAGTGTACCTATTTGGCAGATCAGGACCCAGAGGTGAAAGCCACAGTATTCTACATAGATATTAGGACTCCTGGCAGATATGAGCAATTTTATTGGAAGGTCAAGGAAAATCCAAATATATCCTTCGTAAAAGGGAAAGTTGCAAACATTGAAGCAGATCCTTCTGGGGATGTGTGGGTTGAGGCAGAGGATATATTGGCTGGTTCGAAGAACAAAGAAAAATTTGATATGGTTGTCCTGGCTACCGGTATGCAACCAACAAGCGCAAACTGGGAATTGCCATTCAATGCTAAAAAAACTCCAGAAGGATTTATAGATCCTGATAGCCTGCCAGAGGGTATATATCTTGCGGGTTCGGCGGTAATGCCTTTTGACGTAATACGTTCTTTGCACTCAGCAACGGGCTCAGTGCTTAAAGCCCTTCAAAGCATATCAGGAAGGGGGAATTAATAATGGATAAAAAAATTGGTGTTTATATTTGTTCTGGTTGTGAAATTGGAGATGCAGTCGATCTTGATAAGCTGGTAGAAATTGCTAAGGAAAAAAAAGTCTCTATAGTTAAAACAAGTGCAAGCGTTTGCAGCCCTACTTTTGTAGACGAGATAAAGAGCGACATTGCCAATGATGGCGTAAATACTGTTGTCGTAGTTGCCTGCAGCCCGAGAGTTAAGACTGATGTATTTAATTTCCCTGGTTGTGTAGTCGAGCGTGTAAACATTAGAGAATTTGTAGCCTGGGTTATGGAGCCAAAGAGTGACGATGCCCAGCTTGCTGCGCAAGATTACTTGAGAATGGGCATTGTAAAGGCTGAGAAAACCAACCTGCCTGAACCATGGATTGGCGAAGACCTATCAGAAGAAATTCTGGTTATAGGTGGTGGTACCTCTGGGCTTTCATCTGCTATTGAATCATCAAAAGCTGGTTTTAAAGTAACCGTTATTGAAAAAGAGGACAAACTTGGAGGTTGGGCTGCAAAGTGGTATAAGACCACTCCTACAAAGTATCCCTTTACTTCAATAGAAGAACCTGCCGTATTCCAGATGATGAAGACTGTAGAAGCAGATCCTAATATAACAGTTTTATTGAATACTACTGTTGTTAAAACTGAGGGTATGCCTGGTCTTTTCGACATAACGTTGAACGTATCAGGTCAAGAACAGGTAAAAAGATTTGGGACTATAATAGCTGCTGCTGGGTTTACTCCTTATGATGCGTCAAAACTTGATAAATTGGGTTTTGGGGTTTCACCTGACGTAATTTCTAATGTAGATTTTGAGAGAATGGTAAGGGAAACTGGAAAGATAACGAGGCCATCTGACGGTAAGATTGCTAAAAGAGTTGCCTTCGTGCTGTGTGCTGGTTCAAGGGACCCAGAGCATCTTCCATATTGCTCGGGATATTGTTGTGCTGCCTCATTAAAGCAGGCGAAATATGTCAGAGATATTAACGATGGGGTTGCTTATGTGCTTTACAAAGATATGAGGACGCCTTCTCAATTTGAATTATTTTACAAAGAGCTTCAAAACGACCCTGGAATTCTCTTAACAAAATGTGAGATTAAAGAGGTTTCTTTAGGAGAGAATTCATCCTTAAACGTTGATATAACTGATACGTTACTTGGCGATGAGTTAGCTATTGAAGCAGACTTGGTTGTTCTTGTGGTTGGTATGGTGTCAAATGCAAATCAAGAAAAGCCAGATATTTTAAATTTGCAATATAGACAAGGTTTAGAGCTCCCATTGCTCGATACTGGTTATTATCCCGATTCTAATTACGTTTGTTTTCCATATGAGAGCAGAAGGACTGGAATATATCCATGTGGAACCATAAGAGCCCCAATGGAGACATACGGGAGTATTCAAGACTCGATAGGAGCTGCCCTAAAGGCAATTCAATGCATGTGGCACTATGAAAGGGGTATGGCTGTTCACCCAAGAGGATGGGAGAAGTCTTATCCACAGGTGTTTATGCAAAGGTGTACGTCTTGTAAGCGTTGTACTGAAGAGTGTCCTTTTGGCGCCATAGATGAAGATGAAAAGGGAACACCATTTTACAAGTTTAACCGTTGTAGGAGATGTGGAACCTGTATGGGAGCATGCCCTGAAAGGATCATATCTTTCCATGACTTCTCAATTGACATGATTAACTCGATGATAAAAGAGATTGAAGTTCCAGAAGACGACGATGAGAAGCTTCGTTATCTAGCTTTTATTTGTGAAAATGATGCCTATCCTGCTCTTGATGCTGCTGCATTCTTAAAACACAGATTTCCACCAGGCATTAGATTTATTCCTCTTAGATGCGCAGGGAATATGAACCTCGTTTGGATTGCAGATGGACTAGGCAACGGTCTTGATGGAGCTTTGGTTTTAGGCTGTAAGTTTGGTGAAAATTATCAATGCCACTATATTAAGGGATCAGAGCTTTGTAATTATAGGTTTGGTAAAATTGGTGAAACGCTTGATAGGCTAGGTTTGGAAGCAGAAAGAGTAGAGATGATGCAGGTTCAAATCTCCGACTATGTAAGTATAGCTGATACTCTTAAGGACTATGCCGATAGGGTTAAGGAAATTGGTCCTAACCCATTCAAGGGTTTTTAGGGGAGGATGAATATGGCGAAAAAGATTGTTAAAACAGATTTAGATTTTATTAAAGAAATTATGGCTAATGGTGGAGATAGCGTAAACAAGTGCTATCAATGTGCTACATGTTCAGTTGTTTGTAATCTTTCTCCTGATAATTCACCGTTTCCACGTAAAGAGATGGTTATGGCGCAGTGGGGAATGAAGGATGCACTTCTAAAAGATGCTGATATTTGGCTTTGTCACCAATGTGCAGATTGTACTGCATACTGTCCAAGAGGTGCAAAACCGGGCGACGTATTGGGTGCGCTCAGGAAAATTACAATAGAAGAATATGCTCCTGTAAAATTTTTGGCTTCGCTTGTAAGCAAGCCTGCAATGTGGCCATTTGCTTTTCTCTTACCAGTTGTTATACTTTTGATAGATTTAATGTTCAATGGCAAGTTGAAATATCTTGCAGATCCTCAGGCTTTGGTTAATATGTCTATTAATGGTGAACCTGAAAGTGCGGGAAAAATTGTTTTTGCAAAATTGTTTCCTACTGTCACTGGTATAGATATTTTCTTTATGACAGCTGCTATATTCGCTGTGGTTTGCTTCTGGATAGGTTTGTCAAGTTATTGGAAGGCCCTGAACTCAGAAAGGTCTTATCCAGTTACATTTAAAGGCAGTATTATTGGATTGTTTGCAGGGGTTATATGGGAGGCGCTTACCTCTATAAGATTTAAGCTTTGTAACACAATGAGTGTCAGATCTACCACCCATTTAATTGTTTTTTGGTCATTTGTTGGTTTAGCTCTTACAACTGCTACTGCTTCGGTATATGAGTGGGTTTTGAGATATCCTTCTCCGTATCCTTTATATGACCCTGTAAAAATACTCGGCAACGTTTCAGGCATAGCGCTGGTTATAGGATCAATCTGGATGATAAACACAAGGTCTACTCTAAAGGTTGGGGCGAACTCTGGTTTTGATTGGCTTCTTCTGATTGTGGTAGCTGGTCTTGGCCTTACAGGAATGGGCGCAGAGATATTTAGGCTTATGAACCTTGCGGGTGTTGCATACTGGACATATTTTATACATCTTACATTTGTAATGTTTTTGTTCATATATGCACCTTTTTTCAAGATTGCACACCTTGCTTACAGGACACTTGCTCTGGCCTATACCAACCTGGCTAATCGTGGAGAACCTAATGCTCTTAAAGGATAGTCTAGAAATGAGGTTTTTTTATGCCTAATATGGATGCTGTTGATAAGGTTGCTCTTGATAGATCTTCTAAATTTACGTTTAGTTGTAATAAGGGTATAAGCTGTTGGAACCTTTGCTGCAGAGATGTAGATATACTCTTGACTCCTTACGATGTTTTAGAAATGAGGACTGCGCTTGGGCAGTCCTCGGGGGAGTTTTTAGAGAAAAATACTAAGGTTGTGATCGACCCAAAGACTGCTATTCCAATGGTACAAATTATGCTCAAACCTGATGGGAGACTATGCGTCTTTAGTTCAGATGAAGGTTGCGGCATATATAAAAATAGACCTCTCCTTTGTAGAACTTACCCTATTGGGATGGCTGCACTTAGAAAAAAAGATGATGCAAATCCAGAAGACGAATTTTTCTTCTTTATAAGGGAGAAATTTTGCAAAGGATTTTCGCAGAACAAAGAATTTACGGTGGGGGAATGGCTCAAGGATCAGGGAGCTGATGACCTAATCGAAAAGAACAAAGATTGGCTTGAACTTATCCTTAGAAGAAATGTAATGGGAGTTGAGCCATTTAATGAAAAAGAAGCCTCTTTATACTTTATGGCCCTTTATGATTTGGATAAATTTAGAAAATTTGTTTTCGATACGAAGCTTTTAGAATTTTTTGATTTGAGCGATGAGAGAATTAGCTTTATGAAGGAAAGCGACGAAGAGCTTTTGAAATTCGGTATTGATTACTTATTCTTTATGTTTAAAATCAAAAAGGGCTTAGAGCCAAAAAAAGCATAAGTTGTTTTCAAAGATCCGGGGAAACCCGGATCTTTTTTTATTTATAGCTACTTATAAGCTTTTTTACATCCAGAATTTTTATTTGTTTTTTTTCTAATTTTATAATTCCTCTTTTTTGTAACATATTTAAAGCTTTTGTGGTTGTTTGTCTGCTTGTTCCTACTACCTGAGCTATTTCTTCATGTGTCAAATTCAAAGGGATCTTAATACCATCGAAGTCATCTACTCCCCATTTAAAAGAGGCTTTGTACAAAAAAGATGCAAGTCTCTTTGATACATATTTTGAGCTTAGATTGTGAACGTTTTCTTCTGCCTCCCTCATGCGCTCAGCCAGAAGTCTCATTATTTTTAGGGAAATACTGAAATCTTCTTTTACTATGTTGTAAAAGTCTTCTTTTCTAAGAAATCCTATTTCTATGTCAGTTATAGCAACTGCATTGCAGGTTCTATTTTTATCTAAAAGGACTTCAGCTAATCCTATAATCTCTTTTGGATTTCTTATGCATCCAACTACAGATTCCCTTCCTTCATTGGAAATTCTTGATATTTTTACCCATCCACGCTCAATAATGAATACGCCTTGTGAGTTCTCGGTGGCAGAAAAAACCGTAGAACCTTTTGGAAGTTTCATTCTAACTGCTTTTTCAAAAAGCTTAGACCACTCTTCTTCTGTAAACTCTTTGAGCTTTTTATCTAAAAGCAAGATGCTATCCAAATCCACCTCTTAATAATTTTATAAATATATCTTATTTAATAAGTATAGTGTAACATAGCTGACATTTTTTAGTAACAGTTATGACTGACAAATTGTTTATAAGAAATAATAATTTATGTATTAAATATATTAATAAATAAGGAGGAATTATGCAAAACTATTCTGAGATCCAGGATTTTCTAATGAAAGAATTTAGATTTATGCACTTGCCTGTTGCAGTAAAATTTATTTTTAAAGATGAAGAGTTACAAGATTTCAAGAAAAATGTAAATGATTATTACGTGCCAAACAAGCCCCTTACGTTTTGTCAGGCTGAAATAGGTGCAAGAATGAAAGGGATTACAGTTCTTCAAGAAAAGGATACGATGGGTTGCTCTAATGCTGCTTATGTATTTGGGTGGAAGGGTTTTGACGAAGCAGAGATAAAGAGTCACCTAAAGTATGTAAGAGATATGAAACAGGCTGAAAAATTTCTTCTTTCAAAGCCAAGGTTAGAAGAAGGAGAGTTAAAGGCTATCGTTGTTTCACCTCTTGGAAAAACTTATTTAGATCCTGATGTGGTTCATTTCTATTGTGACAATATGCAGGCGTATCAACTTAGTGTGGGTTGGATGGCAATGAGAGATATTCATCCAATGAGACCAAATGTTACGATGAATTCTGCGGCTTGTGCTGGCAACGTTTATGCTTATAACACAAAGCTTGCATCCACACATCCTGCCTGTAGCGGTAGCTACAATGCTGGTAAGACCGAGAGAGGCGAAACCAACGTAGTAATTCCTGGTGAGGATATAGCCAATCTGGTTTCCTGGTTCAAGGAAAGGGTTGAAAAGTATGGGAGCCTTTCTATAGTAAAGCCTGGAGATGAATTCCCTGGCTCAGACGTTTGTAAAAATTGTCCATTGATAGTATTTAAAAAGGGTGAAAATGCAAACTAAATAATTTTTTAAATTTATTATTAATTAGAAAGGAGAATTTATGATTTTTCCAGTTGATTGGCTTCAAATCGGGGATCAAAAAGTTCAAATTGATGCTGTAGTATATTTTCTTTGGTCAATTTGGAACGGATGGATTATG
>Ga0078972_1004116_pt1 | contig 41127 bp, 29 predicted proteins | sample YelNatPaOPGAMG01_FD_67568 | JGI IMG/M metagenome (GOLD analysis project Ga0078972, IMG submission 67568) | Hot spring thermophilic microbial communities from Obsidian Pool, Yellowstone National Park, USA - OP-RAMG-01 (SPADES assembly) (version 2) | ecosystem: Environmental > Aquatic > Thermal...
CAATCTACCCGGCTTTACTCCGCGAGTATATCAGAGTGCCAAGGCCCCAATCCCAAACCGGAACCTCAGCCAGAAGAGCAGGGCTGCCCCAATGAGCAGCCCCGCTCCCACCGCCAGGTCTACGGGCCGCGCGTGCAGGTCCTTCAGGCTGGTGCGGCGGGCGCCGGGGCGAAAGGCGCGCGCTTCGAGGGCCTGCGAGAGGTGCTCTGTGGTGCGCAGGGCGGTGATGATCATGGCCACGAGCACGGGCAGGTAGGCGCGCGCGCGGCGGATGGGCCCGCCCTGGCTGAGGTCGAGGGCCCGGGCCTGCTGCGCCTCGGCGATCATGCCAAAGACGCCGTAGAAGGTGGGCAGGTAGCGGAAGGCAATGGCCACCACCAACCCCCACTCGTAGGGCAGCCCCAGCCGTACCAGGCTGCGCACCAGGGTGGCCTGGTCGGTGGAAAAGAGCCAGATGAAGAAGCAAAAGGCCAACGCATCGATCCGCAGGGCCACCGCCAGTCCTTGCACGATGCTCAGGGGAGTGATGCGCAGCAGCCAGAAGGAAAAGAGCGCCCGCCCTTCGCCCGGGTAAAAGACGACCCAGAGCAGGGGAATGAGCACGGTTATGGGCAGCATCATCTGCCACACCCAGCGGATGCGGCTGCGCGGGATGCGCGCGGAGAGGATGACGGCATGCGCCCCGGCGAGCGCCGCCAGCATGACCCAGAGATTGCTCATGGCCAGCAGCAGCCCGGTAGCCAGGGCGACAAAGAGCAGCTTGACGCGGGCGTCGAGGCGGTGCAGCCACGAGCGGCGCTCAACGTAGAGGTCGAAAGAAAGGCTCATGGGCGCTCCCCCAGCCGGCGGGCGAGGGACCCGGCGAGGTCGCCCACGGTCAGGCAATCCCCAGGGATGCCCTGGGAACTCAGTTGGCGGGCCAGGACGCAGACCTGCGGCAGCTCGATCTGCGCCTGCTGCAAGAGATCAGCCTGCCCGAACACCTGGCGCGTGGGCCCATCGAGGAGGACTCGCCCCTCGTGTAGCACCAGGCTCCGACGGCAGAACCCGGCTACCAGGCGCATGTCGTGGGTCACCAGAAGGATGGTGTGCCCCACCTCGTGCAGACGGCCGACGAGGGCCATCAGGCCGAGGGTAGCGCGCCAATCGAGGCCGGCCGTCGGCTCGTCGAGGACAAAGATGCGCGGGCGCAGGGTATAGACGGCCGCCACCGAGACGAGGCGCCGCAGCCCATAGCCCAGGATGGCCGGGGGCGCCTCGGCGAAGGCCTGTAGGCCAAAGTAAGTCAGGGCCTCCTCGGTCCGCGCGCGCACCTCGGCCTCATCAAGGCCCAGGTTGCGTGGACCAAAGCTCAGCTCCTCCCGAGTGGTGGCGCAGAAGAGCTGATAGTCGGGGTTCTGAAAGACATAGCCGACAGTGTGCGCCAGCTCGCTCACCGACCGGTGCGCCGTGTCGACACCGTCGATCAGCACGCGGCCGCGCGTGGGCTTGAGCAGGCCGTTGAAATGCTTCACCAGGGTCGTCTTGCCCGAGCCGTTCTGCCCGATGATGGCCACAAAATCGTTATCGGCAATGGTCAGGTCGATGCCGCGCAGCGCGGGCACCTCGTCGCCGTAGGTATAGTGCAGGTTCTCCACCTGAATGCAGGGCGGGTGGGTCACTGGAAACTCCATCGGTATGAAGAGACGCAATAAGTGATAGAGTGATACGTAAGGTCGCCATTGCGAAGCGTCTGCTGCTTTTCGTCGTGTTGCCCCCAACGATACTGACGCGAAGCACCGGGCAGGCTGATGGCAACCTTACGCATTACTTCATTACTTATTACGCAAGGCCTCGCGCAGGGCGACGACAGCCTCACCAGTCGTCGTAAAGGAAAAGCGTGTGCCGCAGCGGGCGTTGAGGGCAAGGGCCAGCTCGCTGACCTGGGGCAAAGCGACGCCCGCCTCCCACAGCAGGTCCGCCTCGGCAAAAACCTCCGCCGGCTCGCCCACGCAGGCAATGCGGCCCTTGTGCAGGATGGCGACCCGGTCGGCGAATGCGGCCACATGCTCCGAGTCGTGCTCGACCATGATGATGGTCATCTGCCGCTCATGTTTGAGCCGGCGCACGACCTCAAAGACTTCACGCTTGCCGACAGGGTCGAGCCCTGAACTGGGCTCATCGAGGATCAGCACTTCCGGCCGCATGGCCAGAACGGCCGCGAGGGCTACACGCTGTTTCTGGCCGCCAGAGAGCTGAAAGGGGGAGCGGCGGCGGTATCCCTCCATGCGGACCGCCGACAGGGCCCAGGCCACGCGCTCGGCGATCTCGCTGGGGTCCAGCGCCAGGCTTTCGAGGCCGAAAGCGACCTCGTCCTCGACGGTCATATTGAAGAGCTGGCTCTCCACATCCTGAAAGACCAGCCCGACTTTGGCGGCCAGCTCGGCCACAGGCGCCGCACGCGGGTTGAGGCCCAGCACGCTCACCCGCCCCCGGATCACGCCGCCGGTAGATTGAGGCACAAGTCCGTTCAGGGCCTGGCAAAGCGTCGTCTTGCCGGCGCCAGTTCGGCCCATCACCGCCACAAACTCACCGCGCTCCACCTGCAAGTCTACCCCCTGCAGCACCGGGACGGCATCGCCGCCAGGGGTCAGCGGGGGGTAGCTGTAGTGCAGGTCTGCGATCTCTACGACCGACACGAATCACCCCTCATGATCCGCAATGCATGAGGTTGCCGTGATTCGTAATAAGTAATGAAGTAATACGTAGGGTCGTCGTGTCGAAGCATCTGATGCCTTTCGTTGCGTTGGCCACAACGATACTGACGGGAAGCACTGGGCATGCCAAAATGGCGGCCTTACGCATTACTTCATTACAAGTCATAGCGACCTCACGCATCACGCATCATCCTTCTTCCCACGTCTTTCCCTGCCCCAACCGCGTGATGGGCGGGTAAGCCTTGCGTACGGCGAGCACCAGGGGGATGCCGACGAGGGCGCCGACAGCGCACTGGAGAATGTTGAAGGGCAACTCTGCCAGGGCAGGGCCAAAACCGGTCAGGACCAGGCCCTCGCCGAGCAGGTAGAGGCCGGCCATGGCCAGGGTGCCCAGCACCCAACCCAGGAGCATGCCGCTGAGTTTGCCGTTACGGCTGGCCCAGCCGACCAGCAGCCCCTCCAGGCCATGGGCCAGGAAGGTCAACAGGGCAAACTGGGCATAGCCGCCGGTGATATCGGCCAGGGCCGCGCCTATGCCGCCAGCAATCAATCCGACCCAGGGACCAAAGGCGTAGGAGACGAAAAAGACCGCAACATCGGAAAAGTTGACATACCCCTGCGTGGCCGGCACAGGGATGCGTACAGCGATGGTAAAGACGGTGGTCAGTGCGATCATCACCGCCGTGATGGCCACAAGTGTTGCCGAGAGCTTTTTCATGATGAGGCGCTCCTGTTCTATAGAGGCGGATACCCCATGTCGCCTGCTGCCCCCTACCCGCGCCGGCCGGGCCATCTTCGGCAACCGCGAGGGCAAGCAACCAACGCATGGTGCAAGCAAGTATAGCGCGGGATGGGTTTTATGGCAATAGAGGGTATTGCCGCCGCCCCGCGCCAGCAGGCTGCGCCGGGCGCCCATCTTGCGGAAATCATTGCAGCGCCCCGGCTTGATAGAAGAGGGAAATCAGTGAGCCGGGTGGGCGCCGGTCACCTCCAGGTTGCGCGGCAGCGTGATGACAAAGAGGCTGCCGCCATCGGGGGGAAATTCCGCCGTCATCTGCCCGCCGTGGAGCTCGATGATCCGCCGGCTGAGGTACAGGCCCAGACCCAGGCCGGCAAAAGCGCCGCCGGGCTGGGCCTGGAAAAAGCGGCTGAACAGGCGCGGACGATCGGCCAGCGAGATGCCGGGGCCATGGTCACGTACTGTCACGCGCACGGTATTAGGGTCTGGCGCCGATACTGTCACCTCGATAGGTGTGCCCTTGGGGCTGAACCGGATGGCGTTATCGAGCAGGTTGGCGAGCACCCGCTCCAGGCGCTCCGGGTCTACCAGCGCCGGCAGCGTGGGGGGCGCCTGCAGGGTAATATCCGGCCGCTCCGCCCCGGCTGCCGACCAGGCCACGGCCCCTCGCGCCAGGGCCGCAACGTCGGTCACCTGCTTGCGGAGCTCAAGACGCCCGGCATCCAGGGCCGCCATGTCGATCAGCTGGGCTACCAGGCGCGCCAGCCGGTCGGCCTGGCGGTCGATCACCTGTATGCCCCGCCGGATCTGCTGCGGATCCGCAAAGCCTTCCTTCTCCAGCCGCCTGGCCACCAATTCAGCATAACCATGCAGGGTTGTGATCGGAGTCTTGAGCTCATGGGCCGCTGCGGAGAGGAACTCGTCGCGAGCGCGCACAGCAGCTTCGGCCTGTTCACGGGCGCGATGCTCCGCCTCCAAGAGCCGGGCCGTCTGCTCCTGCAAATCGTGCAGCACTGTGACGTCGGTGGCCGTTAGCACGGCGCCCAGGATTCGGCCATCGGCCGCGCGGATCGGCGCCGCAGTGGCCGAAACCCACAGCCGTTTCTGGTGCGGCCGATGCACCACCATGGCAATACCGGAGACGGTCTCCCCACGCAGCGCCCTCATCGACGGCGACTCATCAACGGGGAAGGGGCTGCCGTCGACCGTCTCAAAAATCCCTGCTGCCAGCCGTTCGCGGATGGGGCGTGCGCGCTCTTGGGGCCCATAGCCGAGGATTCTTTCGGCCTCCTGGTTCATGCGCAGGATTTCGCCCTGCGGACCATAGATGATCAGGCCGGCGGCCACTGCCGAGATGATGCTATCCAGTTCCGCCGCCCGGCTCTCCGCCAGCGCCAGCAAGTGCTCGCGCTCGGCCTCAACCTGCTTGCGTTCCGTGATATCCTGCACCATGCCCAGGCCATAGAAGGTTTTCCCTCGCTCGTCGCGAATTGCACCGACGGTCAGGCTGACCCAGAGAATTCCCCCGCTTTGGCGGATATAGCGCTTTTCAACTGTATAGTACGGGACCTCTCCTCGGAACAAACGATAGGCGAGCTGCGTATCGAGGCTGACATCATCGGGGTGTGTGATGTCGGCAACGGGCATCCCTACCAGCTCCTTTTCGGAGTATCCGAGCATCTGCGCCAACCGGGCATTGACCTGGGCAAAGCGGTAATCCGGGCCTACGAGGGCCATGCCGAGGGGGCCCTGCTCAAAGATCAGGCGGAAGCGCTGCTCACTCTCGCGCAGCGCTGCTTCATCGTGCACGCGCTCAGCAACATCGCGCGACCGGCAGCGCTGTTCCACGCTGATCTGCAGGGCCTGCAAGGCCTGCCGGCATGCGGCCAGGTCAGCCTCCTGCTGCGCCAAGCGGCGGTGCGCCTCTTCCAGCGCCAGGCTCAGCCCCTCATTCTCCCTCTCCACGATCTCCATTCGCCCTTCCATCGGCATTGCCGGGTTCGAGACAGGCGGAGCGCCCGTCATGCACAGACCCTATGATAGCATGTTTCAGAAGCGCCCAGCACAGATCGTGCCTTCACCCTTTGTGCCCTGGTAGCGGATACGAAATCCATCTCGCCAATGCCCGCTCTCCAGCCTCAATACGAGAGGACCGTAAGGCTGCACTGTGCTCGCGACCTCACTTCTCGCCTGAACACGAGTCAGATCAGCGCAACCGGCGGCGGCATCGTGCGTAGAAACAGGCAGGATTGAGGCGAAATAGGGGGTGCAGCAATCATGATCGATTCCACTCTAGTGAAGTTAAGCGCCGCGCAACTGGGGGCCGGCCTCTGCGGTATCGCGCCGGTCGCCCGGTTCGAGCAGGCGCCCGCGGGCTTTCATCCCTGCGATATCTGGCCCGATTGCCGGTCGGTGGTCGTTGTGGCCTGCCGTTTCCCACTGAGCACGCTGCTGGCGCGCACCCATGCGCCCTATACCCTGGTGCGCAACAAGCTGGTGGAGCAACTGGATACCATCACCTGCCGGCTTTCCGCCATGTTGGAGCAGCAGGGAGCGCTCGCGCTGCCCATCCCCAGCGCCGAGCCCTATGAGCACTGGGAACCGGAGCGGCGGCACGGGCGGGGCATCCTCTCCCTCAAGCACGCGGCCGTCCTCGCGGGCCTGGGAAAGATGGGCAGGAACACCTTGCTCATCAACGAGACCTATGGCAATATGCTCTGGCTGGGCGCGGTGCTCGTGGCGGCGGAACTGGAGCCCGACCCCCTGGCAGCCTACGAGGCCTGCCCGCCCCGGTGCCGCATCTGCCTCGATGCCTGCCCGCAGCAGGCCCTGGATGGCACGACCATCGATCAACAGCGCTGCCGAGAGCGATCCGCCTCCAGCACCGAAGGCGGGGGATGGGTCCTCTCCTGCAACCTGTGCCGCAAGCTGTGCCCGCGCCACGCCGGCATGCTGTGCGGTAATCCCCCACCAGATATTGAAGCAGGCCGGGGGCGGAACGCCCGCTGCGAACCAGGGCTGATGCACCGGCAGTCCTGGAATTATCCCACCACAGTGAATTCCGCCGGCAGGCCGTGCTGCGCGTCGGGGCCGATCCACAGGTCAAAGGCGCCGGGCTCGGTCACGCGCTGCATGGCGGCGTTGTGGAAGGCCAGGTCATCGGTGTGCAGGGTAAAGGAGACCTGCCTCGCCTCACCGGGAGCCAGCTCCACCCGCTGGAAGCCCTTGAGCTCGCGCACCGGGCGCGTCAGCGAGCCGACCCGGTCGCGCACATAAAGCTGGACCACTTCGATGCCTTTAGCCGCGCCCGTGTTGGTCACGGTGACCGACGCGGTGAGCGCCTCTCCCAGCCTGAGCTGTGGCGTGGAGAGCTGCAGGTCACGGTAGGCAAAGGTCGTGTAGCTCAGGCCAAAGCCAAAGGGGAAGAGCGGTCGGTGATCCACATCCAGGTAGCTGGAGACAAAGCCCTCCGGGTCCAGGGGCGTGCCCGTGGGGATGCTGGGCGCATCGTCAGCGGGCGGGCGGCCGGTGCTCTTGTGGTTATAATAGAGCGGCACCTGCCCCACTGTGCGCGGCAGGGTCACGGGCAGCCGGCCCACAGGCGCTTCCACGCCCAGGAGCAGGTCGGCGATGGCCGGGCCGCCCATGGTGCCCGGGTGCCAGGCCAGGAGGAGCGCCCCTGCCTTCTCTACTACTGGCCCAAGAGCCAGGGAGCGCCCGGTCAAGATCACCGCGACCACCGGCCGACCTGTCGCCGCCAGGGCATCGAGCAGGCGCTGCTGGGCGCCGGGCAGGTCCAGGAAGGCACGGCTGTGCGCCTCGCCGGAAAGGCCCGCATCCTCGCCCAGGAAGGCCACCACCGCCTCGGCCGCCTGCGCCGCCGCCACCGCCTCCGGGATCAGGCTCTCATCCGTGCTCCGGGCGTCGGCCAGGCCGGGCGCGTACACGACGCGCCCGGCCCCCAGCGCCCCTTGCAGGGCCTGCAGGGGGGTGACGGCATCCTCGCCCCGCCCATCCATGACCCAGCAGCCCAGCTGATCACGGCCGCTATCGGCCAGCGGGCCGATCACAGCCAGTTTGCTGATCGCCGCAGACAGGGGCAGCAGGCCCTCGTTCTTGAGCAGCACGCAGCTCTCTCGGGCCGCCCGCTGCGCAACCTGCCGGTGCTCGGCGCTCAGGATGACCGCCTGCCGGCCCTCATCGGCATAGGGGTGCTCGAACAGCCCCAGCCGGAGCTTGACCCGCAGGATGCGCCGTACGGCATCGTCGATGAGCTCGAGCGGCAGCTTGCCCGCCGCCACCAGTGCCTCCAGATGTTCGAAACAGGAGGAGACCATCTCCATATCCACACCTGCGGCGACCCCCAGTTGGGCGGCCTCCTGCTCATCGGCGGCAAAGCCGTGGGGGATCATCTCCCAAATCGAGGCCCAGTCGCTCACCACGAATCCGTCAAAACCCCATTCGCCCTTGAGCACCTTGCGCAGGGTAAAGGCATTGCCCGAAGCCGGCACACCGTTCAGGTCGTTAAAAGCGCTCATCAGTGTGGCCGTGCCCGCCCGCACACAGGCCTGGAAGGGCACGAGGTACACATCGCGCAGCAGCCCTTCAGGGATCCAGGTCGTGTTGTAATCACGCCCACCCTCGGCGGCGCCATAGCCCACATAGTGCTTGGCGCAGGCGGCTATACGCTCCGGATCGGCCAGGTCCGAGCCCTGAAAGCCCTCCACCATGGCTGCGCCCACGCAGGCCGCCAGGTAGGGGTCCTCGCCGCACCCCTCGGCAATGCGGCCCCAGCGCGGGTCGCGGGCGATATCTACCATGGGAGCAAAGGTCCAGTGCACGCCGCAGGCCGCAGCCTCGCGGGCAGCAATGCGCGCCCCCTCGCGCACCACCTCCGGGTCGAACGTCGCAGCCTGCCCCAGGGGAATGGGGAGGATGGTGCGAAAGCCGTGGATCACATCGCGACCAAAGATCAGGGGGATGCCCAGGCGCGATTCCTCTACCGCCAGGCGCTGGCAACGGCGAGCGTCCTCGCCCATCACATTGAGGAACGAGCCCACCGCCCCCTGGCGGATCAGATCCTCCGTACCCTCGGGCGCCCCACTGATCTGGCGCATCTGGCCGATCTTTTCCGGCAGGGTCATGCGCGCAAGCAGGTCGTCGATACGTTTCTCGATGTCCATACGATTGTCCTCCTTACCCGAGTGCAGGCCGCCGCTCCGTTTCAGGCGGCCTTGGATGCTACAAATGCAGGCTTTCCTGGTGCACCCCGGTGGTCTCACTGGCAGGCACATACTCGCGCAGCAGACCGCAGGCGCGGAAGCCGAGGCTGCGGTACACGCGGCTGCCCGCCTCGGAGGCGTGAAGCACAGCCACGCGGTAGCCTGCGGCCCGGGCATCCGAGAGCGCCCGGCGTACCATCGCCGTGCCGATGCCCTGCCGGCGCGCCGCCGGCACGGTAGAGACGTGATAGACGCCGGCTGCACTCTCACCCAGGAAGAGGGCGGTGGTGGCCACCGGCTGCCCGCCAAGGAGGCCGAGGTAGCGGCGATAGGGCATAGCGCCGTCCCAGCCCAGGCTCCGCTCGATAGCGGCAAAGGGAGAGCGGACGGCGTCGGCCATGCCAAAGCCGGTCACATAAGTCTGGGTGAACGCGGCCAGGGTTTCCGCACTGTCCACCCGCACCATCTCCAGGCCCGGGGGCGCCGGCCTGCCTTCAGGGATGGCCTGGAGGTCAGCCCCCATGGCGATGCCCGCGTGGGCCCCGGCGAGGCCACAGGCCTGCAGGCGCTCCTCGAGAGGGGAAGAAGCAGCTCCAGAGGCGACGACCCAGCTCCAGATGATGCGCCTGGCAGAGAAATAGGCTGTCGCAGCCGCCACAGCGGCAGGAACCTGGTCGGGAGCCATGCGCGCGCGAAGCACGCCGTTGAAAAAGGGCTCAGGGATGCCGGTATACACCCGCAGCAGGTCCGGCCCATCGTACAGCTCGGCCAGAGGCGACCGGCCATAGTTGCGCAGCATTTCGCTGCGGCTCTGCTCCACGGCTGCGGCCAGCGCCGGGAGCGAGGTATCCGTCAAGTGGTGGCCCATACTCTACCCCCCAGGAAAATGCCCCAGACCAAAGGTGGCCCCGCATGTGGCCGGCCTGGCTCTATGCGGGAATGATGAGGATATCATACCGCCGCCAGAGTAAGCCGTCAATTAGGGGCTGTCGGGCGCAGCTCAGGGTGGGGGCGACCATGACCGGGTGCGCGCTTTAGCCTCTGGCGGAGTTCCCTCACCCTGCCCCCTCTCCCACGTGCGCGGGGAGAGGGGGCAGGGGTGAGGGAACCTGACTTACGCCCTGCCTAGCCCTGCCGTCGGGGGGAATTCGGGGGCGGGTTGTGCTTCGGGTGCGGCCTGCCGCAGGAAGCGCAACAACTCACGGTTGATGCGATCACGCTCTTCGTAGAAAAAACCGTGGCCGCCCCGATCAAACTGCACAAGCTGCGCTCCCTTGATCCCGGCCTGCGCGGCGAGGGCCAGGTCAAAGGGGCAGACCTGGTCGTGCAGGCTGTGCAGAATGAGGGTGGGGATGTGGATGGCCGCCAGGTCCGGCCGCAGGTCGGCATCGCGTAGCTCGGCGGCGCACAGGGCGGTGGCATGGCCTGACGCGGCCCAGCAGAGGCTCTCGAACCAACTCTGAAATGGCGAGCTCACCGGCTGGTGGAAGAGCATCTGCCCGAAAGCGGCGATCATGGCCGGGCGGTCGGCGTAACACTGGCGGATCAGGTCATCAACCGACGCTTTGTCCAGCCCATAGTCAAAGCCAGTGCGCCGGGTGAAACAGGGCGCGGCGGCCGCCAGCAGCGCCAGCTGAGAGACGCGCGCCCCGCCGTGCCGGCTGAGATAGCGGATGGCGACAGCCCCGCCCATGGAAAACCCGGCCAGGGTGACCTCGTTCAGGTCGAGCAGGTCCAACAGGCTGCGGAGATCGTCGGCCAGGGTATCATAGTTGTAGCCGGTCCACGGCCGATCGGACGCGCCGAACCCACGCAAGTCGGGGGCGATGCAGCGGTAGCCCCCCCGGGGCAACTGGTTGAGCTGGTATTCGAACATGCGGTGATCGACGGGCCAGCCATGGATCAGCACGATCGGCTTGCCGGCGCCGATATCCTCGACATTGATGCGGATACCGGTGGCGATGAGCATTCTCTCTGCCACAGCCACTCCTCCTTGCCACTCATAGGATTGGGCAAAGGAGGACGCGGCAAGAAAAGTGCCAGGCCCTGGTTTGTAGCGGCATTAGCCCCGGGCCACCGGCAGGGTGAAGGCAAAGGTAGAGCCCTTACCCATCTCACTCTCTACCCACACATAGCCGCCGTGGGCCTCTACCAACTGCTTGACGATGCTCAGGCCCAGGCCCGCACCGCCGGTGCTGCGTGTGCGCGAGGGGTCGGCCCGGTAAAAGCGCTCAAAGACGTAGGGCAAGTGCTCGGGAGCGATACCGATACCGGTATCGGAGACACTGATCTCCACCTCCGCCCCTGTCGAGCGGGCGCGCACGACGATCTCTCCGCCGGCCGGAGTATAGGCCACGGCGTTTTCGAGCAGGTTGTGCAGAATCTGTCCCACCCGTTGGCGGTCGGCATTGACCAGGGGCAAGTCCGGCAAGTCGGCGTTGAGCGCCAGGCCCTTGGCGCTGGCCTGGGGCGTGAGGGCGTACAAGGCCTGCTGCACCATATCCGCCACGGCCAGGGGTTGGCAGTTCAGGGTGAGCTGCCCCGCCTCGGCCTGCGCCAGCTCCTGCAGGTCATCCACCAGGCGGGCGAGGATCATGGTCTCATCGTGCAGGGAATCGATCATCTCCGGGCTGGCCTCGACTATGCCATCACGCAGCGCTTCCAGATAACCGCGGATGTTGGCCAGCGGCGTGCGCAGCTCGTGGGCTACGTCGCTGACCATGCGGCGTCGCAACTGTTCGACGCGGGCCAGACCATCGGCCATCGCATTGAAAGCACGCCCCATCTCGCCGATCTCATCCCGAGACCCCACCTGTACCCGCTGGCTGAGGTCGCCCTTTTCCATGCGTCGCGCCGCCTCCGTCAGGGCTGCCACGGGGGCCAGGATGCGGCGGGAAAGGAACAGCGTCAGGAGCACCGCCAGCACCAGGGCCGCCCCTCCTGCCATCGCCAGAGAGCGGTCGACCGAGCCGAGAAAGGTTTGTCCTTCATCTCCGGGCGGCCCATTGGTTGGGTTGACAAACACCGCACCAAGGGGGATGCCATCCGGTGTCATCAGTGTCACCGGGGGCGCCCAGTTGCGGCCCGTGAGCTGCCCCACCAACTTGTTGGACGAGTCGGCAATGATCCGCCGTCCCGTGTCAGCCAGGACGACGCGCTGGCCGGTGCTCTGTTCCATCTGTTCCACGAGCGGCTGCACACCCTGCCAGCTTCCCGTCTGGCTGTAATAGACCAGCAGCATGGCGGCAAAACGGCGGTCGCGCTGCAGGTTGTCGTGCTCCACATAGCGCTGGAACTCGCTGCGAGTGGTATGGCTGGCGAAAAGGGTCACGACACCCAGAGTCACCGCAACCAGGGCGATGAAGGTCAGGAAGAGGCGGAAGCGCAGGCTACGGAACATGGGGGTGTTCGCAGAGCTTGTAGCCGACGCCCTGGACCGTCTGGATATAGACAGGTTGAGTGGGATCGGACTCTATTTTACGGCGCAGGTTCATAATATGCACATCCACTGTGCGCTCGAGGCCCTCGTAATCATAGCCGAAAGCCTCATCCAACAGCTCCTGGCGGGAAAAAGCCCGCCCGGGCTCTTTGACCATCGCGGCCAGAAGCTTGAACTCGGTAGCCGTCAGGTACACCGGCTCGTCGCGCACCCGGACCTCATGGCGGGCGAAATCCACCGTCAACTCACCGTGGCCGATTTCCGGCGGGTCCTCTTCGCGGCGCTCGTTCACTCGCCGCAGCACCGCGCGCACGCGGGCCATCAACTCGCGCGGGCTGAAGGGCTTGGTGACATAGTCATCGGCGCCCAAGTCCAGGCCAATGAGCTTGTCATCTTCCAGGGAGCGGGCTGTGAGCATAATAATCGGCAGCCTGTTGCCTTCTTCGCGCAGTAAACGGCAAAGGGCGAGGCCATCCATGCCCGGCAACATCAGGTCCAGGATAATCAGGTCCGACTGTTTCTGACGGGCCAACTCCAGGGCCTGCAGGCCATCGTAAGCGGCCAGGACCCGGTAACCTTCTCGCTTGAGATACAGCGTCACCAGGTCCACTACTTTTTTCTCATCATCTACTACGAGTACAGTGGCGTCAGCCATCAGTACCTCCCTATTCGCGGCTGGTCGCCATATATTATACTCAAATGAGAGATTATGTGAAGGGAACTGGGAGAGCGGCGCCCCACCGCTCTCCCAGTGATCCGGCTATATCAACACTAACAGGAGGAGAGTCTACTGATCTGAAACCTGCTCAATTGTCTATTCGCGCCTCCATCTGGTTGTCGATTTGGCTACGCTAACGAAATCCTACGATTGAGCCGCTGTCGGCGATGGCGTAGGGGCGGCCTTGCCCTGTTTACCATTCCAGTGGCCTCTGCCGGCATGGCCGGCGTGAGGCCCAGCGTGTGGCTGCCTGCTCTTGGGTGTGAACGGATTGCTCAGCGTAAAGGGCGCCATGGCCTTGGCCCGGGCCAACAGCCAATCGGCCTGGGCCTGGGTGATCTTGCCAGCCTTGAGTTGCTGGTCGATAGCAGCTTGTTGCTCTGCCACGATGGCGTCGATCACCTGTTGCTCAGTCACGTTCTTTTCCTGGGCGATCTGTGCGAGGGTCTTGCCAGCTGCACGCTCGGTCATGATCTGCTCGCGGGTCATGCCCAACAGCTTGGTGACGGCATCACTGATAACACCGGCGCCACGGCAGACGCGGTTCCAGGCCCCGTCTCTGGGCTGGGCTGCCTTTGGCTGCGTTGCATTGGGTGTAGGGGTTGGGCTCTCGGCAAAGACGGTGCCGACCGCGAACAGTCCAACCAGAGCAACCACCACCGCCGTTCCTAATGCAAGGACGATCTTTCGCTGCATTTGCACAGCCTTCCTTTCACCCTGGTGACCGACCGGGTCATCCGTGCCCGATCACAAGACCATTGTACCCGAAAGTAAATAAAGATTTGATGAAGAACCGGTCAAGGAACAGTTAGGTCAGCTGGACACCATCTGGTCCTGGCTCGGGCGCCCCTCCAGTGTGACGGTGATTTGCCGGCTCGTACCATCATGCAGAACCGTCAGCTTTACCTGATCGCCGGGTTTGTGGGATGCAATCTGGACCAGCAGGGTATCAAAGTTGTCAACCGGCTTGCCGTCGATGGCGACAATCACATCGCCGCCGGTAGGCACCTGAACTCCGTCTACCATCTGGCTACCTGTGCTGCCCTGCAGGCCTGCCTTGGCTGCGGGGCCGCCACGGGTCACCTCATCGATGTAGGCGCCTCGTTGATTGGGCAGGTTATTCGCCTTCATCACAGCCAGGTCGACCGACCCACCGGATACCCCCAGCCAGGGCCACTGATACGACCCCTTTTGGAGAAGCACCGGCACCACCTGGCGCACAATATTGACGGGAATGGCGAAACCGACGCCTGCACTGGCCTGTGATCCGTTGGTGGCGATCTGAGCGTTGACACCCACGACCTGCCCCTGCAGGTTCAGGAGCGGCCCACCCGAGTTACCGGGGTTAATGGCGGCATCGGTCTGGATAGCTTGCGGAATAGAAAAAGGCGTTGCTCCCGACTCGATCGTGCGCCCGACCGCACTGACAATGCCCGCCGTCATGCTGCTGCCGAGGCCAAAGGGATTGCCGATGGCAATGACGCTCTCACCGACCGCAACCTGGTCCGAGTTGCCGAGCGTGAGGGGGTGGGTGCCAGCGGGCAATTTGTCGACCTTGAGGACAGCCAGGTCGCTATAGGGATCTGTGCCGACGATGGTGGCATCGGCCTCGATGCCGTTGTAAAAGACGACCGTCACATGGTTAGCCTGGTCCACCACATGGTTATTGGTGATAATATGGCCCTGGTCGTCATAGATGAACCCCGAGCCTTCGCCTTGCCCGGCCAGGGCGCCCTGCCCCATGGATACATCGATATTCACGATGCCCGGGCTCAATTGTTTGTACAGAGTGACCAATGAGCCCTGCTGCCCCGCAGGTACGGCCGCGCTTGGGGTGGGCAGTGACGCGTCATTGCTCGCCACGGGCGTCGGCGATGCAAGCGGTTGCCCGCTCAAGATGCCGTGCGCGGCCATGCCGATTTGCGTGGGCACGAGGACCACTGCGATAAAGACCAGCATCGCTGCCAACAGCAGTGTCATGCAACCCAGTGCTGCTGTAATAGCCCAGTACTTTCTGCTGTTCATCGTGTTGCGCTCCCTATTGCAGATGCAAACGAGAAAACTATGCGAACAAGGGGAGCAGGCGCAAGCGCCCACTCCCCTGAAAAGGCGGCTGGCTCTCCTCCGCCAACCGCCGGCCCAAGCTCAGGCAGCGCCCCCGAGGAGTAGGATCCAGCGCTGCGATGACATTGTAGCAGATCACAATCAAAAAGCAATGAAAAGCTCATGAAGATGGTGTTAAGCTCGCCCCCGGATTAGCGGCCGGCAGCACCTGGATGCTGTTTGCCGTCACAACACCAGAGCCGTCCGCCTGGCCGGCAACCGTGATACGCTCGCCGGGCTTGATATCCTGGACACTGCCCCTGGCCATCTCTTGCACGGTGGCATTGCTCCCCACTTGTACCTTCACATCGCCATTACGTGTGGTGACCACGATCGTCCCATTATCAATGCTCTTGACGGTGCCTATGGTCACAGGCGCACCGTTAGCGCCGGCCCAACCGGCCCCCGCCCCTGCGCCGGGAGTACCATTTGCAGCGCCATACCCGCCCTGGCCATTCAAGCCACGCGCGGCCATGAAGCGACTGCGGATGGCGTTGGCGCTGGCCTTGCCGGCATTCATGCCGAGGAAATAGCCGCCTACGCCAGCCACTACCACCAGCGCCGCCAAAGCGGCAATCAACGCAGCAACCCAGGTCTTCATGTACTATGACCTCCTCTTCATTCTGCGCAATAGCGACCATACAGGATCAGGCGACCCTTCACCATGCCCGAAGGGGCGCCTGATCCTGCTCTAGCGCCCGAACAGGCCACCAAGCATGCCACCCCCGCCGACGCGGGCGCCCGCCATGCCGCCTGCGAATCGGCCCGTGGCGCCTGAGGATCCGCTGGCTGTGCCACTCACAGCGAGCACATCCCCTTCGTGCAGCGTATTGCCCAGGATCTCGGTGCCGTTGTCACCGACCAATCCGATCTGCACCGGTACCTGGATGCTCTGCCCATCCTGCACCACCTGCACTATGTGCTGGTTGCCCACGGTCTGAATGGCCCGGCTGGGGACGATCAAAACGTTATCGCGGTGATCAACGGTGATGGCGATATTGGCTGTCATGCCAGGCTTGACCGCAGCATCGGGCTGCTCAAGCTGGACGGTGACCGGAAAGTTCACGACACCCTGCGTGTTGATGCCAGTTGTCGCGACATCGGTCACCGTGCCGGCAAAGGTGCGGCCAGGGATTGCATCCAGCGTCACTTGCACCGGTTGGCCCACCTTGATGTTCGCCACATCCACTTCGGACAAGTCGGCGGTGACTTGCATGCCGCCTGCACCGGCCAGAGTCGCTGCAACCACCTGGCTATTGGACCCCACGAACTGCCCCACCTTGATACCCAGGGAAACTATCGTTCCATCCGCAGGCGCCGTCAGAGAACACTGCGCAACCTTCTCCTGGGCTTGCTGCAGGCTGATTTGGGCTTGCTTGACCTGAGACTCTGCATTGCTGATGTCCTGGCTGGTGGGCTCACTGGTGAGATTAGAGAGGTTCAGCTGCGCCTGGGCCACCTGGGCCTGCGCTGCGGCCAGGTCTTTGGCCGTCGGCCCCTGCTGTGCCTCTTCATACTGAAGCTGGGCCACCTGCACGGCTATCTCCGCACTGGCCACCGAGGCATTGGCCTGATCGCAGGCTGAGGAACCGGACCTGGGGTTGCCGCAGGTCGCATCTCGCTGGCACTGGGCGCTCCAGAGTTGGTCCTTGGCCTGGTCCACCTTGAGCTTGGCGATCTGAACGTCATCCGCTGAGGGTCCTGCCTGCAGCGCCTTGAGGTTTTCCTGAGCGCTGACCAGCGCTGCCCTGGCCGATGCAAGCTCTTCCGCAGAAGGCCCTTTCTTGGCCTGCGCCAGCGCCGCATTAGCGTTATCGAGGGCCAGCTGCGCCTGGGCCACCTGCAGGTCCGCATCTGTGGTATCCAGGCGGGCGATCTCTTGCCCCGCCTTGACCGTATCACCCTCCTGGACCTTGATCTCCTTGACCTGGCCCGACGTCTGGAAAGACAGATCCACCGCATCGGCCGACTCGACCGAGCCGGATGCGCTGACCGAGGCCGTCAGCGAACCGCGCTGCACCGTCACCGTTGGCTGGGTGCTCGCGCTGACCGTCGAGTGTTGCATGCGCCGGATACCAAGAAAACCCAGCCCCAATACGACCAATACCACGACAAACGCGACCATGATCGTTCTTTTCATAGGCTCAGCCTCCAACAGTCCAGCTCTACAAGCGTGCAAAGAGCAAGGCTGATAAACCTTGCTCCCTGAGTCTCGCTGCCGGCGATTCGTGGGCATTTGCGGGGCCTTTCAGCATCATGGCGCCGCTCAAAGAGGACTCTGGCGCCACCGCGCGCCTGATCGTCATCTCTCTGCCTTCTCTTTTGTCACGGCCTGGGGCCAAGGCCCATTCATCCAGGCTCAGGCTCTACTATAGCCGGCCGCTATGCAGATGCGGTGAAGAAATTGTTAGGATGCTGTTAGGTTTTCCCCACGGCGGATTGGGTTTACTGTTTGCGCAAAGCGCCGGAGCGTGGTACGCTGTAGGCCGCCTCGCGTGCCCTGGTCCCCGCTTCATTGCCCGGCGTTGGGCCGCGCCGGGCCAGGCTATTGCTTTGTTGGAGGAGTGCTTCTGACAATCATGGAGATAGACCCCCATCGTACATTGCTGCATGACCAGGCGTTGCTGCCAGAGGACCCGCCGGCTGCTGGGGCGATCGTGGCGCTCCTGCAGGCAGGCGAGCAAGCCATCCCGCTGGCAGGGGTGATACTCCTGCTCACGGCACCGGCCTGGCAGACGCACAACCGGTACAGTGATCCCGAGCGGGACCGGCAGATCTGGCAGGTTGTAGAGGCGCTGCGAGGCCATGGGCATGGGCCGCTCGCGCTCGCTGTGGCCCGCTGGCTGGCTCTGCGCCCCGGGTACGCCTGCCGTCTCAGGGCCTGCACCGGCCTGGCTGAAGCCGGCGAGCAACAGATGGCTATCGCCGCCCTGCGCATCCTGGCTTGCGAGTGCCACGGCAGCACCTGCCTGGAGGCTTGCCTGCACTTGACGGCGCTGGGGGCGGGCGAGCAAGCCGCACCGCTGCTCCAATGGCTGGCGCAGCACGCCGAGCCGGCGCTCCGCGCCCGGGCCGGCCTTGCCCTGGCCATGACTGGCCATTGCCCGGCGGGCCCCGACCGCGTGGCGCTCAAGGTCGGCATCCTGCCGGAGCGGGAGCAGGCCTATAGCGAGGCAGTGCGCCTGTTGCTCCTGGAAGGCAGCGCCGCGCTCCGGGCATGCCCGGCAGGCGAGGCCGATGAGCGGGCGGCCCTGGCATTGGCTCTCTTCAGCTTGCAGGAATGGGCGGGGGCGCTCGACCCTGCGCGAAAGGCGCTCCAGATCGACGAGTTTATGGCCGGCCCCCTCCCGGTCGTGAGCCTGCATGGCGCCCGCCTGGCCCTCGGCGCTGGCCGGGCAGAGGCCGCTCAGGCCTGCCTGGCTGCCCTCGTCATGCAGGATGATCCGCTGCCCAGCGCGCCCGTGCGCCGGCAGGCCCTGGCGCTCCTGGAGAGGCTGCGCGGCCCGCAGAGCGTCACGGCCGCCATCCATGCTCTCACCAGCCGTGAAGCCGAGATACGCTGGCGCGCCGCGTGTGCGCTCTACAAGCTGGCTGACGCGGCAGCGGCGGCAGCGCTGGCGCATGCCGCCAGCGATACCGACTATCGCGTTCGTCAGAGCGCCCTGGCCGCCCTTGGTATGACAGGCGATCCCTCGCTGATCCCGGTCCTCATGATGGCGCTGCGGGATGGCCAGGGAGCCTTTGCCGCGGAGGCGCTGAGAGGCATAGTGCGCGCAGCGGGCGCGGCCACTTTGCCTTCACTGCTGCCCGGCCTCCAGGATGAGGCCGCCTGTGTGCGGCAGGCGGTCGCCCAGGCGTTGAGAGGCCTGGACGGCCCGGGCGCCATCCCCGCCCTGCTGGGCGCGCTCGATGATTCGGAAGAAAGGGTGCGCCTGGCAGCCGCTCAAGCCCTCGCCCGTGCAGGCCATAAGGCTGCGCTGCCTGTGCTCTCAGCGCTCCTGGCTGAGGGCCGCACCCATACCCGCGCCCAGGCAGTTGAGGCGATTGGCCAGCTGGGAGATGCAGCCGGCCTGCCAGCGCTGCTGGCAGCCCTCCGCGACTCGAGCCGTACGGTGCGCGATGCCGCTGCCGAGGCTATTGTGGCCCTCGGCGAGCACGCCCTGCCCGGCCTGATCGCTATGCTGACCGATGCGAACCCGCGTGTGCGTCGGCAGGCCGTGCGCACCCTCGGCGCGCTGCGCGTGCCCGCAGCCGCCCCGGCGCTTCTCAACGCTCTGCGTGACGAGGAAGCGGCTGTGCGCAGGGATGCCGTTTGGGCGCTGGCCACGCTCCGCCCGGCAGAAGGCCTGCTGGCGCTCGCCGGGGCGCTGCGGGATCAGGATGGCGAGGTGTGCGGTGCGGCGGCCGAAGCCCTGGGGGAATGGGGCGACCCTGCCGCCGTGACGGCCCTGGCCGTGGCGTTGTGTGAGGGCCACCCGGCGGCCAGGAAGCAGGCCGCCGAGGCCTTGGGCAGAACGGGCGACAGGGCTGCCGTGCCTCACCTCGCTGCTGCGCTGGCCGATGCCGACCCTGCCGTACAGCGCGCCGCGGCCGATGCTCTGCAGGCCTTGGGTGACCCGGCGGGCCTCCCAGCCCTGGCTGCCTGGCAAGCAGCCGGTGGGGAATTGCGGCGGGCCCTGCTCTCGCCCAACCCGGGCGACCCCGCCGCCATGTCGCGGCTGCTGGAGGCCCTGGGCGATGAGGAAAGCACCGTGCGCAGCCAGGCTGCAGCAGCGTTGGGCGCCCTGGGCTGCACAGAAGCCCTGACGGCGCTGCAAGCGGCGCTCAACGATAGCAGCACCATGGTGCGAATCAGCGCCGTCACGGCGCTGGGCCGGCTGGCCGGTCCCGCCGCCCGGCAGGCGCTGGAAAAGGTGCTCGCGGGCGATGCCCCGGTCGCTCAGGCCGCGGCAGAGGCCCTGGGGCGGCTGGCTGACCCGGAGGCCCTACCCGCTCTGCGCTCAGCCATGGCGAGCGACGACCTGGACCTGCGCCTCGCCGCCGTCAAAGGGATCGCGCGGCTGGGCACAAGCCAGAGGGACGCCGATGGTTGCGGCCGCGGGGAGAGCAGCGTGTCACCGGGCGCCCTTGAGCGAGTCAGACTTGTGCAATCTACCTACGCCCCCGGCGATCACATCGCAGCTGAGGCGCACCTGCTGGCCCTGGTCCACCTGGAGCCACAGGCCGCGCTGCCGCGGCTCGATGAGTACGCCGCCCTCTTTGGCTGGATTCCTGCGGTGCTGCGCCTGCGGGGCCAGGCGCTCTGGCGGCTGGGGCGAGATGCGGAGGCGCTGCAGAGCCTGGCCCAGGCCGCAGAGACCCCGGCGCCCGATGCGGCCAGGAGCCTTTTGGCCCTTGCCCACTTTTACCTGGAGCACGGAGACCTGCCCCTGGCCGCCAGGCATACGCGCCTGGCGCTCACTCAGGAGCTCTATCAGCAGGCCCATCGGGCCGAGGGCCATCTCACCTGGGCGGTGCTGTTGTGGCAGCAGGGCGAGGGCGCCGCAGCGCTGGCGGCCCTATCTCGCGCCCGGCGCTGGCACCCGGGGATCGACAATCCCTCGGACCTGCGCTATGAGCGGTTCTGGGGCCCGCGCGCCCTGGCCGCCCTGGCGGAACTGGCGAGCCTGTGTGATATGAGCACGGCGCCAGCATCCTTCCGGGCCATTGCCGGCTGACATGCTCCGCACAAGCCCGGCGCTGATCCGGAAGGTTGTGGGGGGTCTGGGCGCCGCCACAGGCGGCGCCCAGACCCCCCACAACCTACAAGAGGCCTGCTCTGGCCACCCGCGGAGCATGATGCCCGGAAACGGAAGGACGTTTTCATCGCGCGTTGGGCCCAATCGGGCATGGAAGGTTCGTTTGCAAGATACCACCGGGCTGAGGCCGCTACTACAACGCTGCGCCAGAGTGTTATCCCTCTCCCACGGCGGTATCCAGCGCCAGCAGGCCGGCACGGGATGCCGGAGTGGGCGCCTGGGAGCGCGCAAACTGGCTCATGTAGAGGTTGTAGTAAAAGCCGCGCTGCGCCAGGAGCGTATCGTGGGTGCCGCGCTCGATGATCTGCCCGTCGTTGATGACCAGGACCTGATCGGCATTACGGATGGTGCTCAGGCGGTGGGCAATGACAAAACTGGTGCGTCCCTGCATCAGGCGGTTCAGAGCAATCTGGAGCTGCCGCTCGGTGCGAGTATCCACGTTGCTGGTGGCCTCATCGAGGATGAGGATTGATGGGTCGGCCAGGATGGCGCGGGCAATGGCCAGCAACTGGCGCTGCCCCTGGCTCAGGTTGCTGCCCCGCTCGGCCAGCACCGTGTGATATCCCTGGGGCAAGTGGCGGATAAAGCCGTCGGCATTGGCCAGCTTGGCGGCGGCGATGACCTGCTCATCGGTGGCCTCCAAGCGGCCGTAGCGGATATTGGCCAGTACCGTATCGGCAAAGAGGAAATTGTCCTGTAGCACCAGGCCCAGCTTGCGCCGCACATCATCCTGGCGCAGGTCGCGAATATCGCGCCCATCGATGCGGATGGCGCCCGCATCGATATCATAAAAGCGGGTGAGCAGGTTAGCGATGGTCGTCTTGCCCGCGCCCGTTGGCCCCACCAGCGCGATCAGCTGCCCCGGCCTGGCATGCAGGCTCACGTGCTTGAGCACAGGCACTTGCTTGTCATAACTGAAGGAGACATCCTCGAACACCACATCGCCGGCCACGTGCTCCAGCGGCTGCGCATCGGGCGCATCGGTCAGCTCGGGCACTTCATCCATGATGGCAAAGACGCGCTCCGCCCCGGCCAGCGCCGACTGGATCATGTTGAACAACTGCGAGATCTGGTTCAGCGGCCAGGCAAAGTTGCGAGCATAGTTCACAAAGGCAGCGATGGTGCCCACACTGGCCAGCCCCAGTACGGCCAGCCAGCCGCCGATGCCGGCCACCACGGCCAGGCCTATATTGTTGACCATGTTCGACAGAGGGCCCATAAAGCCACCCAAGATCTGGGCGCGGGTCGCGGCCTTTTGCAACTGGCGGTTGACCAGCGTAAAGTCCTTGATGGCCATCTCCTCGCGCACGTACGCCTGCACCACCCGCTGGCCGGTGATATTCTCTTCGATGACGCCGTTGAGCGCCCCGAGCGCATTCTGCTGCTTGCGGAACTCTTCGCGCGAGCGCCGGGCGATCATGCGAGTAATGGCGTAGGTGATCGGCAGCACGATCAAGCTTGCGACGGCCAGCGGGATGTTGACCACAAACATCATGATGACTACGCCGATGAGGCCGAACACGCTGCCCACCAGCTGTGTGGCGCCCTGAGACAGGGTGTTGCTGACGTTCTCGACGTCATTGGTCAGGCGGCTCATCAGGTCGCCATGCGGATGCTGATCGAAGAAACGCAAAGAGAGCGTTTGCAGGTTGGCAAAGAGGTCGCGGCGCAGGTCGCGCACGGCCCGCTGTGCCACCGCCGCCACAATGTAGGCCTGCAGCCACGTCCCTGCCGCAGCCACCAGGTAGGCCGCCAGCATCAGCCCGACCAGGCGCGCCAGCCCATGCAGGTCGCCCCGGGAGATATACAGGTCAATGGCCTTGCCCATCAGGTATGGGCCCAGCAGGTTCAGCACGGATGTCAGCATGACCAGCAGCGCCGTGGCAATCAGCGCCCAGCGCTGGCGCTCCAGGTACCCCCACAGGCGCAGGAGTGTGCCCCGCGCATCCTTGGCCTTTTCCACCGGCCCCATCGTACGGCCAGGACCGCCCCGCGGTCCCATCGGCGGAGGCGGGGCTTCCCTGCCCGGCGCCCTCCCGGCGGGGTCGCCGCCTTTCTGCTCCCCGTTTCGTCGCGGATCTGCCATCGTCGTCACCCATTCCCCAGTTGCGATTCATAGATCTCCCGGTAGACCGGGCTGGAGGTCATCAACTCCTGGTGCTTGCCTTGGGCGGCAATGCGGCCGCCATCCAACACCAGGATCTTGTCGGCATTCATCACGGTGCTGATGCGCTGGGCGATCACAAAGCTCGTGCGGCCGCGCATCAGGCTCTCCAGAGCGGCCTGAATGCGGGCCTCCGTTTCCAGGTCTACCGAGCTGGTGCTATCATCGAGAATGAGCACGGCCGGCCGCAACAGGAGCGCCCGCGCAATGGCGATGCGCTGCTTCTGCCCACCAGAAAGGTTGACGCCCCGCTGGCCGAGCACGGTGTCATAGCCATCGGGGAAGGAGAGGATAAAGTCATGCGCCTGCGCGGCCTTGGCGGCGGCAATCACCTCATCATCCGTCGCATCGGGCCGGCCATAGCGGATATTGTCGCGCACGGTGCCGCTAAAGAGCACCGTCTCTTGCAGGGCAATGCCGATGTTGCGGCGGAGGGCAGACTGGTCCACATCGCGCACATCGATACCGTCAATGGTCACGCGCCCAGCCGTCACATCATAAAAGCGGGGGATCAGGTGCACCAGGGATGATTTGCCCGCGCCCGTTGTGCCCAACAGGGCCACCGTTTGCCCCGGTTCGGCCACGAAATCCACATCCTTGAGCACCGGCTCGTCGCCCGCACCGTAGCCAAAGGTGACATGCTCAAAGGCCACCCGCCCCTGTGGCGCCAGGATGGCCAAGGCCCCGGGCCGGTTCTGCACCTCCGGCTCGCTCGTCAGCACCTCCTGGATGCGCTGCGCCGAGGCTTCGGCCCGCGACACCTGCATGATCAGCATGCTCACCATGGTCAATGAGAAGAGAGTGGTCAGCATATAGTTGGCGAAAGCGATGATCTGGCCGACGTGCATGGTCCCCTGAGTCACCTGGATGCCGCCAAACCAGAGCACAGCGACGACGCCCACATTCATGGTAATCATCATGGCTGGCCCAACCAGGGCAATCGTGCGGGCCACGCTGATGACCTGGTTCATCAGGCCGTCATTGGCGCCGCCAAAGCGGTCCTTTTCATGCGCCATGCGCACGAATGCCTTGACCACGCGCACGCCTGCCAGGTTCTCCTGCATTACGGCATTGACCGTGTCGAGCCTTTGCTGCACCTGTGCGAACATGGGCGTGGCTTTTTTGATGATCCAGAGCACGATGAGCAAGACCACGGGAATCAGCGACAGCGGCACCCAGGACAACTGGGGCGCCGTAACAACCGCCATCACCAGGCTGCCCACGAGCAAAAGGGGCGCCCGCACGAGGATGCGCAGCAGGATCATGATGGCGTCTTGCACCTGGGTCACGTCGTTGGTCAGGCGCGTGATCAAAGGGCCCGTGCCCAGGCGATCGAGGTTGCCGAAGGAAAAGGTCTGTACCTTGCGAAAGAGGGCCTCACGCAGGTCAGCGCCCATGCTCTGGACGGCCAAGGATGCAAAGATGCCATTCGAGGCCCCGCCTACCATACCAATCAGCGCCATGGCGACCATCAACAGCCCCGTCTGGATCACCAGGGGCATATTCAGCTTGGCAATGCCCTCATCGACGATGCGCTCGACCATGCGTGGCTGCAGCAGGTCCATAGAGACCTCGAGCACCATCAGCAGCGGCGCCAGCATAACCCAGCGCCAATAGGGTTTCAGGAACCTGATCAGTCTGAGCCCCGATTTCACCTGTTAACTTCTCCTGATCGTTGTGGGTCTTGACACGCAGGGCTTTGAGCGCCCTGTGCACGGGACAGGTTCTCGCGTATGCGGAACAGGAACCCATGCAAGAGGGCAGCTTCTTCCGCGGTCAGGCCGGCGAAGGTCTCCTCGTCCATCCTGCTGATGGCCCGGTCCACCTGCGCCTGGATCGCGCGGCCGGCTGCCGTCAGGTACACCCGAGAGACGCGCTGGTCCTCCGCATCGGGCTTGCACACCACAAAACCGGCTTTTTGCATGCGCTGAAGCATCCGAGTGATCGTCGCCGGGGTCACACGCAGGCGGCGGGCCAGCCCGGTATGGGTGAGCCCCTCCTGCTCCCACAAGGCGCTCAGCACCGGCGGCTGCCCACGGTAAAGGCCGATGGCTTCGAACAGCTCATGGGCCCGGTGATGGTGCAAATGGCACACCTGAACCAGCAGGAAACCCAACGACTCCGGCTCGGACGCTGGCGGTTTCATATATCCCTCTTTACTATCGCATCCAAGATCCATTAGCCGGCTTAATATTAGCTAGCTAAATTGTGCCACGAATCGGCAAGGTTGTCAAATTGCACAATTGTCACAGCACAAGGCCCCTGGCCAGCCCAGTGTGCGGGCGGCCAGGGGCCTTGTGAAATGACCTGCTGGTCAGAGGAAGCGGGTTGAGCCTATAGCCCATCCGCCGCGTCATGGGGCGAGCTGATCGAGTTGGCGGATTCCGGGATGGCATCGTAAATGGCCGGATCCACGCTGTAGATAGAGCCGTCGGCCACCGACGAGAGCACACCCCAGACGGCCTGGCGGACCACCATGGTCAGTTGTCCCGCCTCTTTCTGGCCCAGGGATTGGGTCTGCCCCTTGACCTCAATGAGCATGATTGCTGTATTGTTCAGCGCAAAGGCGCCCAGCGAAGTGCCGGGGAGGTTCACCTTGGGGTATTTCTGGATAGCGCCGATGGACGAATCGCCCTTTTGCAGCGCCAGCCAGCCGACCGCATTGACCTGCTTGGCGAGCTTGAGCACTTCGGGGCTCACCTCATAATGCTTGCCGGTGAACGGATCGGTATAGGGCTCCGCCACATCGGCCGCTACCTGGATCGACACGGAGCGGTCATCCGTATCGGAGAGGGTGTTAAAGCCCCGGTGATGCAGGTCAAGGTAGATATCGGGATGGAACTCTGTGAAGACCTTGGTCACGATGCGGGCTTCGGGAGTTACATAAAAGCCACCGTAATTGCTGTTGTTCTTGGTCCGGTCGTTCAGGGCGGCCTCCACCGCGGCCTTGTTGGTGTCATTGATACGGAAATTCACGTCGGGCGAATAATCCCGGTTCTGGTCGTAGCCCTGGTAACGGCTGCTGTAGTACCAGGGGGCCTTGGTGCCGGCAAGCAGCCCGAAGCTCACCGGGTCCCAGGCGCCCAGCGAGTAGCGAATAGGGTAGCGCTCGCCGTTGACTGTGTAGGCAGCACCATCGGGATTGATGCGCGGCATAATCCAGATCGAGACCTTGGAGAGGATATCATCGACTTCTTTGCCGCCCGCAATCAGTTTTTGCATCAGATCGACGGCCGCCTGGGTGCCGAGCACCTCGTTGCCGTGGATCTGGGACGTGATGAACACCTTGACCTTGGCGTCACTGTTGTCGCCAAACTTGCAGACGTAGAGAGGATAGCCCACGGGTTGCATCAGATCATCCACCGGGGCATTGGAGTAACCGGCGACCTCGAGGGTCATCCTGCCCTTGGAGATCTCTGCGAGGTGTTGCAGCTTGGCATACAGGTCCTCGTTGGTCATAATACTGGCGAGCGAGACCGTCTGGTCATCCTGCAACCAAGGCCCATTGGGCACCGATTGGGGATTGTCCGGTGTGGGCGTAGCCGAGGGGCCGGCGGCCAGCGCCCCGCCCAGGCCGAACGACGTGAACAGCACCGCCACGACCAGCCCCACGCCGATGAACTGAAGCATCCTTCTCATTGTGAATTGCGACTCCTTTCCAGCGTACCGTACAGCAGCAAAAAACCTGACACATACACAGAGAGTCAATGATTCCAGGATGGCGTGTATGCTTTGTCTAAGACGCAACCGGTACAGCGAGGTTACGGCCTAAAGCAAGGTAACTGGTAAACAGGACTGCGATATTGTACGGGTACTCTGCCGGCGGCGTCTCGCCATGGCTGGCATGGCCCTTGCTGGCTGGTTACAGGCCTGCCTCGGCGCCGACCCGCGGCAACTCGGCTGCGCATCAGCCCACGTTGCCTCTAAAAGAGGGGCATGCGCAAGTGGAGGCAGAAAACCTGAGGAGGAGCGAACCGTGCGCAAGCCAATCGGAGAGCAGGTTGTCGTCATTACGGGCGCGTCATCGGGCATTGGCCGAGAGACGGCCATGCGTTTCGCCCGGCGGGGGGCGAGGGTTGTCCTGACGGCACGCAACGAAGAGGCGCTCAGGACGGTCGAGAGCGCCATCACGGGCGAGGGGGGGCGTGCACTCGCCATTCCAGCCGACGTGACGGATTGGAATCAGGTGCAGCAGGTCGCACAACGAGCGGTAGACACCTTTGGTGGCATCGACACGTGGGTGAACAATGCGGCGGTCAGCGTCTACGGTGCCTTCAGACAGGTGCCGGTCGAAGAGTATCGGCGCGTTATGGACGTAAACTGGATGGGCCAGATCCACGGGGCCAAGGCAGCGCTGCCCCACCTGCACAAGTCGGGGGGCACGCTGATCGGCATTGGGGCGTCCACTTCCAAATTCCCTATGCCGCTGCAGAGCACCTATGTCGCCTCGGCCTGGGCGCTCAAGGGGTTCTATGACACGTTGCGGCTGGAGCAGCAACATGAGGAGAGCGGCGTGCAGGTGAGCTTTATCATGCCGTCGTCGACTAATACGCCATTCTACGAGCATGCCAAGACGTATCTGGGCGTCAAGCCGGGGCCGCTGCCGCCGGTGTATGAGCCGGGCGCGGTGGCTGATGCCATCATTTACGCAGCGCACCGGCCCGTCCGTGATTTGCAGGTGGGGCCTGGCGCTCTCTTGGCGCTGGCCGAGGGCATCTGGCCCAGGGTTGCTGATGCCTATATCAAGCGCGTGGCCTTTGACCGGCAGCTCAGCTACCAGCCCAAGGCGCCCGATGCGCCCAACAACCTCTGGCAGCCCATGACTGGCCAGGGAGCCATTGAGGGCGGGTATCAGTCGGTGCCCGTCGAGCCCTTTAGCTGGCTGCAGACTCACCCGGGCGTCCGCAATGCCGTCGCCGGCGTGGCCCTCTCGAGCTTTGTGTTGCCGGCGCTGGGCCTGGCGGCGGCCGGCATGGCCATTCCGGCGGCAGTACTCCTGCTGCGCCGTGGAGGCTTGGCGGGGGCCGTCCTGCCCTTTGTCGCCCTGGCCCGCGGCCGGGCGCGCAGGCGGGGCGGTCTCCTCTCCAGCATGCCGACGATGGCTGCCACCGGGCGCGGCAGGGGCAGCCTGCTATCCGGCATGACCAGCATGGCTGCCGGGCGGAGGGGCAACCGAAGCAGGCTGGCGGGCTGGATACTCCCCCTGGCTACCCTGCTGCTGCGCTGATTGCAGCCGAAGCGAGCTACAGAGCGCGAATCGGCAATCGCCGGCTCGCGCTCTTAGCATCCGTGCCGGGGGGTGAAGCTCCCCTCGAGTGGCCCAGGACTCTCACGAGAGTCATGCCAGCACCCACAACCTTGCCCTGTACATGGAGTGCCGCCGGCCCGCGGTGGCCCTGGCCGCCTGGCAGCGCGGCAGTCTGCGGCCTGCGCTATTCTCGGCAAGTTTCTGAGCAGTACCCCGGAGTTCTGCAAACCTGTCTAAAGCAGAGAAACCTGCCGCTTCTCACCCTGAGCGCGTTCTGTGCGTCATGGATCACAGCAAAGCAAACGACCAAGAGGGCGGACATTAGCCTTCTTGACAAGAGTTGCACAGCACCTATACTCGTTGTGAATGCCACAGATCGGTACAACCGACGCGGCCGCATGCGGCTGAACGTAAGGCAAGGATACAACGATGTTGGGCTGTGAAACTACCCCAAATCCGGCGTTGAAAGCGGTCATATTGGCCGCCGGCCAGGAGGCTTTTGCTGGCGGCGCGCAACCCATGGTGTTGCAGACCCTGGGCGACCGCAAGGTTCTGGATTACGTTGTGCAGAATGCACTGCAGATCGTGTCGCCCGATAACCTCTATATCGTCATCGGCCGCGAGCAGGCGGAGATCCCCGCCCACCTGGGGGACCGCTACCATTATGTGGTTCAGGAGGAGAAGCGGGGCACAGGGCATGCCGTGCTGCAGCTCTACCCGCTGCTCAAAGGTTTTTGTGGGCATCTGCTCATTCTCTATGGCGATACGCCGCTGTTTGACCCGGTCTCGATCCGTGGGCTGCTGAACCGTCACTATCTGCGCCGGGCCCATCTGACGCTGCTGACGGCCAACGTTGACCGCTCGCTCCCCTATGGACGCATCATTCGTGATGCGGGGGGAAAGATTGTCGATATTATCGAGGAGACCGAGGCCTCACCGGAGGTACGCCAGATCCGCGAGCTGAATGTGGGTGCCTATGCCATCCGCGCCGAAGCCATCTTTCCCGTGCTGGAAAAGCTGGCCCCGTCGCCCCTCGACGGGCAGTATCGCCTCACCGATTGTGTGCACCAGCTCATCCGCTCTGGCCTGCGGGTAGAGAGCCACCAGATCTACGATCAGGATGAGGTCCAGGGCATCAACACCAGCGAGGACCTGGCCCAGGCCGAGTTTATCCTGCAGAAGCGGCTCTACCGCCCCCATCGTCAGGAAGAGCAGAATATGATCACCTTTGGCACGGGCGGCTGGCGGGCCATCATCGGCGAGGGCTTTACGATGCACAACGTCCGCCGTCTGTCGCAGGCCCTGGCCAATGAGATCATCCGCCGCGGCCAGGAGAAAAGTGGGGTCGTCATCGGCTATGACCGACGCTTCCTCTCGGACCGGGCCGCCGAGGCCTCGGCCGAGGTTTTTGCCGGCAACAATATCCCGGTGGTGCTTCTGGCCGAAGATGCGCCCACACCGCTGATCACCTATGCCACTGCCATACAGCGCGCGGCCTATGGCCTGGCCTTCACCGCCAGCCACAACCCGCCCGAGTGGAACGGGCTCAAGGTCTTTCGCGCCGATGGGTCGCTCCTGCTCGAAGAGGAGACGCACCAGATCGAGGCCGAGACCAACCGGCTGGCCCCGGAAGACGTGGTCAAGATCGACCTGGACCTGGCCCTGCAGGCGGGCGTGGTCCGCCGGCGCGACCTGACCAACGAATATGTTGACGCTGTAGAAAAGTTGATCGATCTCGACGCCATCCGCGCCGCCGGACTCAAGGTCATTGTCGACCCCATGTATGGTGTGGGGCAGCTCACCCTTGGCATTATCCTCACCGAGGCCCGCTGCCGGGTGACCTTTATCCACGAGCGGCGCAACCCGCTGTTTGGCGGCCGCTCACCTGCCCCCAACCTGGAGGCGTTGCGCCTGCTCATTACCCAGATGCACGAAGACGGCTATGATCTGGGCCTGGCCACCGACGGTGATGCCGACCGCATCGCCATTGTGGATGAGCGGGGTGAGTATATTACCGTCAACGACATCCTGCTCTTGATCTACTGGCACCTGCATGAGGTCCGTGGCGAGCGGGGCGGCGTGGTGCGCAACCTGGCCACCACCCACCTTCTGGACCGGCTGGCGGCCCGCCTGGGTGAAACCTGCTACGAGGTGCCCGTTGGCTTTAAGCACATCGCAGCCGCCATGGTCGAGCACAACGCTCTGCTGGGCGGCGAATCGAGTGGCGGCCTGACCATCCGTGGGCACATCCTGGGCAAGGACGGCATTTTCGCTTCGGCCCTGGTGGTAGAGATGCTGGCCCGCACCGGGCAGAGGATCTCGACGCTGCGCCAGAAGATCTGGGACCTGACCGGCCGCCTTTATGGCATCGATGAGAACATTCCCGCCACGCCGGAAATGCGCATCGTCATCCCCAAGCGCCTGCGCGAGGCGCCCCTCAGCCACATTGGGCCCTACCCTGTGCTCAAGGTCTCGCACCTGGATGGCACCAAGCTGTTTCTGGAGCACGATAATTGGGCCCTCCTGCGCTTTTCAGGCACTGAGCCCGTGTTGCGCCTTTTCGCCGAGGCCGATACGCCAGAAAAGGCCCAGGAACTGATCGATTGCCTCAAGCAGACTGTCATATCGTAGCAGGATGGGCGCGCGAACCTGCGGCGCAATGTGCTGGCTGAAAGAGAAGGGGCCGCATGGGCAACGACTTGCGCAAGTACGCCTCGGAAACCAACCGGCGCGTGATCCTGTGGGCGCTGGTGCTCCTCCTCACCATTGGGCCGGGCCTGGTCTGGCTGCTCTATGGTGCCCGCTCCGCGCTGACCAGCCTGCTGTGCTTGCTCGGCGTGTTCGCCCCTGTCGGGCTGATCTGGCTCGTCCTCGCGATCATCGATGCCATCGTCAAGCGGGCGGACCGGGAGTGACCCAATCCGGGCCAACGCTGCAAGGGTCTCACCGGCTCATTGAGAGCGCCTATCTTGCTGGAGGCTCTGGACCTGCCTGATGCAGGGCAGGTTTGCAGATAAGGATCGTGAAGCAGCCGGGGCTCCCCTTTGGGAGGAGCCCCGGCTTGTCCTAACGATCGCCGCTTGCCCAGAGGGTCGGGCGAGCGGGCTTATTTCTTGCCCAGGCCGATCACGGCTGCCGAGCCGTCGGAGGCCTGGCCGGCCACGCGGAAGATCAGCCCGTACGTGGGGGTCTTGACGCTGGCGTCGGGCGCTTTGCTGCTCCAGTAGAGCTGGCTGTCATCAAAGTTGGGCAGGGCGTTGAGGCCCGCGTAGGTGCGCGACAAGCCCCAGTACCCCAGGGTGATCGCCGGCTCTGGGTTCAGGCCAAAGGCCGCATCGTAGCTCTGCACCCGCGTGTTCCAGGGCAGGCTGCCATAGTAGGGGTAAGGCGGCCGCTGCAGAACCTGATCGTGCGCGTCGACCACCAGCAAAAAGCCGCCGCCGGGGTGCACGCCCGTCCAGTTATCGGTGAAAGTCATATCCCGGTACCAGAGCACGAGCCCTGAGCTATAGGGGAACCACCACGGCTCATTGACGTTGCCCGTGCTCCCATAGGGGTCGAACTGGTAGACGTTGGCCAGGCCGGCGTCAAAGTTGACGATACTGGCCCCGCCGTAAGGCGTCTCCAGTGCGTTAGAGTTGCGCCACTCCAGCATATAGTACTGGGTCTTGGCGCCCGAGCCGGGGTCGCGCGTCCAGCCGGCGGCTGCCCAGGCCGGGTCGAGAGCTTCCACATCGTCGAAGAAGACGGGGGCGCCATCCGCGGTGACCCCGATATCATCGACGTAGAACCCGGCCATGGTCGTGCCCCAGTCGGTCATGTAGCGGAACTGAAGCTGGATTGTCCGGCCTGCATAGGCGGAGAGATCAAAAGTCTTCTGTACCCAGCCGCCGCTCGAGCCGGTAAAGCCGGGCAGGTTGGCGGCGATAGTGGGCATCCCATCAGGATCAATCACCGAGGTCGTCCCCGCGATGGGCAGCGACGTCCAGGTGGCGCCGCCATCCGTAGAGACCTGGACAAAGCCAAAGTCCCAGTTCTTCTCAATGTCGTACCAGGTCCAGAAGGAAAGTGTGGCGCTCGTCTTGCCCGTCAGGTCCACCGTGCGCCGCAGGGTGGTATCAATCTGGTCGGCCTTGCCGCCGAACCACTCCATGGCGCCGCTGTGCGGTGTGTTGACGTAGAACTGTTTGGGGGGCAGATTGATGCGCACGGCGTTGTAGGTGTTGGGGCCTCCCCAGCGCTCGGCCTGCTCCAGGCGCACGCCCAGGGGGGTCTTGGTCAGATCATCGACACTCGTCACCGCCAGGTTATCGCCGGCTTTGAGCCAACCCAGGGCGTACCTGGCCCAGATGCTCATATCAGAGGGCTGGGTCTGCGCGGGCTTGCCGACCCAGGAGCCGCTCGACATCAGGCTCCAGAAGGCGACCGAATCGCCGCGGCCGCTGTAGATCGTGTCATACTCGTCGGGCAGGCCCAGGTCGTGGCCGAACTCGTGGGCAAAGACGCCCACCCCGCCATCCTCGGGCATGATGGTATAGTTGCGAATCCAGATGCCATTTGGGTGTTTCTTATCAGCTTTCGCCACCTGCACCGCGACCGAGGAACTGTGCGCCCAGATGGCGTCGTCACCCTGCGCCCCGCCGCCGGCCGACTGGTCGGCCCCGGCGTGGATGAAGAGCGGATGGTCGATGACGCCGTCGCCATCGGTGTCATAATCCGCCCAGTTGATGGTGTTGCGGCTGCTATTGATCACGTTGACGACATCTTGGATGAGGTCTGCCGTCGTCCCGGGCCGCAGGTTGTCGGTACCGCCGGCGGCCGTATCATCGCCATAGTAGGCCTCCGGCTTGTCGACCTTGAACCAGCCGTAGGCCTGCCCATCCACGGTGTATTGGCCGTAGGATTGCTCCAGGTAGTAATCATGCATGCTGCCACGGTGCTCGCCGGCATAACGCGGCGCATTGGCCGGGAACGTCCAGCCGCCGGGGGTGAAGAGCATGCCCGCATAGTGTTGGGGGCTGAAATCGGGCACCCAGAGGTCAAAGCTGTTATCGGGCACAGGGATCTGGTTGTGCAGTGGGCCGGCGGCGGTCCGTGTCGTGCCTTCTGCCGTCGTCCAGGTATAGGGCGTATCGCTGAACTCGACCAGAATGGTCAGCAACTTGCCCGTACCTTTCAGCGCTTTGAACTGCGGGTTAGAGGGGTCTACACTCACCGTATTCCCCAGCTTGCGGCCCCGGATGGAGCTGGTGGAGTTGGTGTTCAGGACCTCCTCGTTGTGATCCAACTGCTTCCGGGCCAGGGGGTTGTAATCGCGGTCGGGGCCGCCGTCCTTGAGCTTGAGCTGCAGGTACTGGCTGACGGCAGCGTCCTTCTGCTCGGGTGAGGCATTGGCAGGGATCACGCCACGCTTGATCAGCACAGTGGCGATCTTGCCCGGCTCCGGGGGCATATAGGCGGGGCCGCCGTCGGCACGGCTGGGGGCCGGGGCGAAGGCGAAAAGGCCGGCCGACAAAGCGCCCAGAAGGGCAAGGCTGAGGAGCACGCTGAGGAGCGAGCGACGATTGATGCGCTTCATGTTACTCTCCCTTTTGCGGGCACAGCCGCGTTAGCGGATCGTGGGCTTGTAATGCGGTCCTGCCGTACGGATAAGGGGATTCCGCCGACGGTTGGGGGAAAAGCCGAGAGCCGACCTCTCGGGCGATCATCACCTCCTCTCTCAGCGCGCTGCAGGCGCCTCCAGGGGGATACCCTGCGCATCGTGGTGAAAGGGCCAACATTGGGGAATCTACACGCTACTCATGATAGAGCAAGTGCGAGAGGAGTCAAATACACCGCAAATGTCTTCTGTCTCGCGGTACCATCCGTGTCTCCGCGGCCCGTCCCATCTCAACTCAGGAGCGTTCGCTGCGCAGCGCCCAGAAGATGACCGCGGTGATGAGCATGTTGATGAGGCCTAGGAAGAGGGACATGGTAGCAGCATAGCCCATGCGCATGTCACCGTGGATAAAGGCGATGCGGTACACGTAAACCCCCGTCGTCAGGGCTGACTCGGCAGGCCCTCCGCTCGTCCCCTGGAATAGCGTCATCGACTCGACCGTGGCGCTGACAATACCGGACCCCAGCACCAACACCAGTGTAAAGACCGGCTTGAGGAGCGGCAGTGTGATGCTCATAAGCTGCTGCCAGGCGTTCGCGCCGTCGACCACGGCGGCCTCGTAGAACTCGCGGTTGATGCCATAAATACCGGTGAGAAAGAGCAGCGTCCAGCTGCCAAAGCGCACCCACACCGTCGGGACGACCATGGCATAGAGGGCCGTCTTGGGGGAGCCCAGCCAGTTGGGTGGGTTGGCAATGCCCACGCCCTGCAGCAGCACATTCAGGTAGCCGAACTGGGCGTCAAAGAACTTGGTCCACACCATCATCGCCACCGAGATTGGCAGCACGACGGGCATATAGGCGATCACGCGAAAGGCGCCGGCGGCAATGTGGTTGTTGACCTTGGAGATCAGGACCGCCGTCACGAGAGACAGGACCAAGGCTGCCGGCAGGAACATCAGCGAGAAGTTGATGGCAATGCCCAGGCTGCGCCAGAATGTCTCATCATGGAACATTTCGATCCAGTTGGCCAGCCCGTTAAAGCCCGCCAGGCCATGGGTTTCGGGCAATAGCCAGCGGTAATCGGAAAAGGCCATAAAGAGGCCCCGCAAGATCGGCCAGGCCTGGAAGACGATATACATGATCACCGCAGGAGCGATGAAAAAATAGCCCCAAGGGTTGCCGATTCGCCGCTGTCGGCGTACACGCTTCAGCTCGCGGTAGAACTCGGCGGCAACCGCCCTCACCCCTTGCGCGCGCACACTATCGACCGTCTCTCCTGTTCTGCTCACTGCTCCTCCCTTGCGCACGGGCAGCCGCTGCTCATGACGTCTGCGGACGTCATTCGTACTTTAACATAACCTGCGGGCCATGTCTCACTCAGAGCTTCAGGATGCCCTCCGTCAGGCCGCGGACGAACCATCTCTGCAGGAACACAAAGACCAGGATCACGGGCACCATGGCAGCCGTATAGGCGGCACACTCGGCGCCATAACCAGCGAGGATGCTCGAGGTAAAGTGTGCCCCCCAGCCCGAGAGCTTGGTCACGGCAATCGAGATCGTCTCCAGCTCAGGATAATCGATCATGGTCAGCGTGACGAGATATTCCCCCCAGACATAGATGAACTCCCAGATGGCCACGACGGCGATGCCGCCCTTGGCAAAGGGAAGGTCCACCGAGAGGAGAAGGTCCCAGGTGCGCGCCCCGTCGATGATGGCAGCTTCCTCCAGCTCGCGCGGCACCCCCAGAAAGTTCTGGCGCATCACGAAAAGAGCGGTGCTGATCGCGCTGGGGAAAAGGAGCATCAGCCCCAGATGCGAGTTCCGGAGGTGCAGGAACTCCATCAGCTCATAGAGGGCCATCAGCCCTCCGGCCTGCGGAATGAACATCAGCAGAATCAAGAGGTAGAACAACAGGTCGCGCCCCAGAAAATCGAGGCGGGCAAAGGCAAACCCAGCCATCGTGGCAATGACGCACTGGATGATGACGGCACCGATGGATATCTTGAGGCTGTTGAAAAGGTTGAGGGGCAGCCGGCCGATATCGCTCTGCTGCATGATCCACTGATAGTTGGCCAGGGTGGGGTGCTTGGGGATAAGGGCCGGCACCGCCTGGTAGAGCTCAAAGCGGTCTTTGAACGAAGCCGAGATGGTCCAGATTACCGGCAACAGGCAGAGCGCGCTGATGATCAACAAGGCCACATAGATGGCCAGGTTGCCGGGCCTTACGCTTCTCCTAATCGCCTTGGCGAGAAGAGTCATCTCATCACTCCTTCGGCGCTCGGTCCGTGGATGTACGCAACGTGGCGAAATGGGAAGAGAGCGAGCGCTCTCTTCCCATTTCGCAGCCCGCGGGTCGGTGGGGATGATCGCTACAGCTTTTGCTTGGCAATCTCGGCGCGTGAGTCGGCCAGGATCTTGTCCGCGCACTCTTTGGCCGTCATCGCCGAGCCTTCCTCGACAAAGGTCACGATGTACTTTTGGTAGAAGGTCTCCTGGATGGCGAAATAGTTGTTGAACGGCCGCGGGACCGAATGCTCGACCTGCTTGCGCATATCGAACATCCACTTGTAGGTGCCGAACTGGGGGTTGTTTGTGATGATGTCATAGGCTGACTGGTAGACGGGCGTCTTGCCGCTCTGGATGACGCTCGTCTGGAAGGCGGTGTTCTGGGGCCCCATGGTGTAGACAAAATAGTCAAAGGCCTCCTGGCAATCGGGACCCTTGTTGAGCAGGGCCACACAGTTGCCCCAGAACGGCGTCCCCGCGCCGCTGCCCTTGCGGTAGGTCGGGATCGGTGAGGTGACGACCTTGTCGGTGCCGAAGGCCATCTGGCCCCACACCCCGCGGGAGCTCTGGGCCTGCAGAGAGGCAAGCTTGCCGGCCATGTAGGCATCATAGTAGCCGTCAAAGCCGTGCGGCGGCGTCATACCGCCCCGCACCAGGTCCCGGTAGAAATTGAGGGCATCCAGCGCCTCTTGCGACTCCCAGTTGAGCAGCATCTCATCCGTGAAGGGGTTGTCGAGAGCGGAATAGATGAGGGCGCCTACGGAGGCGTCGAGGTCGGGGATGAAGGACGTAGCAATGATCTTCTGGGGAGCGCCCCAGTCTTTCACTTTTTTGGCCACGACCATCCAGTCATCCCAGGTTGCAGGCGCTTGCGTGACCCCGACTGCGGCGAAATAGTCCGTGCGCCAGTTAAAGCTGATATTCTCAAAGCTGTAAGGCAGGCCCCAGAACTTGCCCTCGTAGGTCGAGGCCTTGACGAGGACGGGGAGCATATCAGTCTTGATGTCCTGCGCTCCCTTTTCCTTGGAGGCGAGCATATAGTCATCCATCGGCTGGATCATCTTGGTGAGGATCCAGCGCGGCAGGCTGGATGAGGCTGATGAGGCGATGCCTGCCCCGCTCCATTCGAGGCTACCGCTGGCGATCATGGCCAGCACCTTGGTCTCCCAGCCATCGAAATCGGGCTGGAGGGCGATCTTGACGCCCGGATGCAGGTCGGCAAACTCGCGCGCCGCCCGGTCAAAGGGCACTTCGCCGGTCGCCCAGGCCGGCATGATAATACGCACCGTTTTCTCCGTAGGCCCAGCGGGCGTCGCCACTTTTTCGACCACGACCGTCTCTTTGACGGGGACAGTTTTTTCCACCTCCACCACGCGGGTAACTTCTTTTTCGACCTCTTTTTCCACGGTGACCGTCTTGGGCTGGCAGCTTGCCAGGAGCACCGCTGCCGCTCCCAGCACTCCGAACCGAAGGACCTCACGACGCGAATGAAGACTGGCCATGCGATAAACCTCCTACATCTCTTCGTGGCGATCGCAAAGCGCCAGGGCCCACGTTGCCTGTTTCGAGTCAGGTCACCTCCTTCCATGCCCAACGCAGCCTGGGGCTCTCACAACTCCTCCATGGCGTCGATGATAGCGTTGATCAAGGGCCGTACAGCGCGGGGCGATAGCTGGCCGCACAGGGTCTCACCGCCGCCCCAGCGGTACGCGTTGGGGTGCGCAATATAATCCAGGCTATCGGTCGCCTGGTACATGATGTATGTTCTCTTGAACGGCGAGAACCACTTGAGCACACTGCCCAACTCCGCCACCAACTCGCCCGGCACCCCAACGAAGAGCACCGGCCCCACAGCCAGCAAGGAAAACTCGACTGGGACGACGGCGCCGGGCCTGTCCACACGCCTGAGTAGAAAGCGCTGCTCCTGCTCATCCTGGGGCGCGAGGGCGATGCTCTTGATCTCATCCAGGGTGCGCAGCGGCAGTGGCACGGAGCGGATGAGGCACTTGAGCCGGATAGGCCCCTCTACCCTGAAAGCGTCGTACCGGCGCTTGATCGCTTCGGTCGCCAGCACTTGCCCCACTCGCCTCGTCTCGGCAAAGCCGGCCTCCGGCCCCTTGGGATGATTGTCGCCTGCTGCCCCCGTGATGTAGCAGGTAAGGCACTGCAGGCTTTCCCGGATCAGGTCTCGCACCACGCCCGGCACATCGGCGCTGAGCAACGAGGAGGTATTGCCCGCGGTCAGAGGGTGCATGGTATAGTTCACGATGGCGCCGAATGGGTGCCGGCTGCCCCCGGGACAAAAGTAGATCAGGCCCAGCTCCTTGTCGGTGTACTCGGGAGCGATCGGAGCCAATTGCTTGTTGCCGGGGATGCCCACAAACTGCTCATCTGTCAGGAAAAAGCGCCGGTTCATGTTCTCGTCCACATAGGCGCGGTTGACCAACAGATCGCACTCCTGCGCCCGGCCTGCGGCCTCGCGCGCCGCCTCCACGATCTTGGCGATAAGGAAGCGCTGGTAGCCTTCCAGGTAGGTTGGCTCATCGTCGTCTTCCCAGTTGTCGCGGAATTTGCGCTCACGGAGCTCCGGGCCCTCGTGGGTATGAGTGCAGGTAAAGAAGATAGAGCCCGGGTCGAGCCCCAGCGCCTCGCGGAGCGCCGCCTTGAGCCGGGCGATGAACGGCGCCTCCATGGCCAGGACGTCGAGGCTCACGAGCAACGCCCGGGCGGCATCATCCTTCAGATAGACCGCACTGGCGTAGAGATCGTCGTGCACCCCGGTAGACCAGCGGAGTTTGTAGCCGGCGATGAGGCATTTGCCGGCGGGCGGCGTGATGATGGTTTCTGCGAAACCGGCTTGCATCGTTTTGCACCTGTTTCTCATGGATCTGCCGGGCCGCCAACGCGCGTGTGCATTGCCGCCGGCAGGGCTACGGTGTATAATCGTAACAGAACGCACTTTGCGTCCTGGGCACTACTTGTATTATCTCACAGGCGCACCCTGCTATCAAGACACCTGACGACCGGTTTGCGACCGGCCTGTGCCCCTTTTGTGACTTGGGGGCCTGCCTCAAGGCAGTGAGCGCCGGCAAAGCGGCGTCGTACCCTGGAAATAGGCAAGGAGCTTGGGCTGTGTTATCCAGGAGTGAATTCGCCAGCCAAGTCATGGATGCCTATGCCCATCTCTACGACCTGGTGTACCTGCGCACTCACCCGCTCGCCGCTGTGATCGCGCCGGACCCGGCCCTTTCCGGCAAGGAAAAGGCCTGGCAGGTGCACCGCGCCCTGCTGGAGGTGATCAGAGAGCTGGAGCCTGGTCCGCAGGCGCCGGTCCTCTCGCGGCCGTGGCGCCGCCATCGCCTGATGCTGCTTCGTTATGTCAAGGCCATGGAGCCGGACGTCGTGGCGGAGCAACTGACCATCAGCCGCCGCCACTATTATCGCGAGCACAGGATCGCCATCGAGGCGCTCACCGGCATCCTGTGGGAGCGCTTTGCCGTCCGCCCGCCCGCGCCGCAGCCAGCTGCCGGGCCTGCTGTGGAACAGGAGACAACCAGCCGGATGGAGGCGCTTCGCCTGGAGGTGGCGCGCATGGCGCAGGCCGACCGGCAGGCCCGCATCGGCAGCATCGTGCAGGGGGTGCTTCCGCTCCTGCAGGAGATGCTCGCCGCACGTGGGCTCGCGCTCCGGCCGGTGCTCCCGGAGGCCCTACCCCCTGTCGCCATCAATGATGGCCTGCTGCGCCAGGTGCTGCTGGGCGTGCTGGGTTATCTGCTGGAACGTGCGAGCCAGGCGGCTATCGAGCTTTCCGCCCGGGTCGAAGAAGGGCAGGTATGCCTGTTGGTGAACATCGGGCCGGAGGCCGAGCCCGAACCCGACCCTGCAGACGACAGCGAGGAAGAACTGGCGGCCCTCGAGCAACTGGCCAGGCTGAGTAATGCGGAGATCATGCCGGTACACAGTGGCCCAGCCCTTACCGGCTTTGAGATCCGCCTGCCTATCGCGGAGCGCACTATCCTGGTTATCGATGACAACGAAGATGTGTTGGAGTTGTTTTCCCGCTACCTGCGGGCCCATCACTACCGGGTAGCCACTGCCCAGTCGGCCCGCGATGCGCTGGCCGAAGCGCGCCGGCTCCAGCCCTATGCCATCACACTGGACCTCATGATGCCGGAGCAGGATGGCTGGGATCTGCTGCGCACGCTGCTCAACCACCCCGATACGCAGCACATCCCGATCATTATCTGCACGGTGCTCAAGCAGAAAGCCCTGGCGCTCTCACTGGGGGCCACGGCTTTTCTGGCCAAACCCATTACGGAGCGGGAGTTGCTTGCAGCGCTGGCGGCCCTGGAGGAGACCTGACAGGCTTCTGAAACCTGTCAGGTCTGATTGGCATCCACCACGTTTCGCAGCCAGCGGACGATCTCGCCCGGCTTTAGCCCCCCGGCTTTGGCCACCGTCAGGGTACCCGCCAGGGCCTGCTGCTGGTCGATCTCTTCCTGCGCCGAAATGACCACGATGGGGATGTGCTGCCAGGCTGGGTCCGCGCGGATGTGCTCGATGGTCTGAAAGCCATCCAGATCGGGCATCACCAGGTCCAGTAGGATCAGGTCCGGCCGGTAGTGGCGCATGAGAGCCAATCCCTCCCGGCCACCGCTCGCGCTGATGACCTGGTAGCGGCGGATAGGGCTATCCTCGAGCATCCGGCTTACAAAGAGCACAAAATCTACGTCATCATCGATTACCAGGATGCGGTCGATATCCTCTCCGAACCGGCGCAGAGCATCCCACAGGCTCTGGCGCGATATGGGCTTGACCAGGTAACCATCCACGGCCAGCCGTTGGCGAAGCAATTCCTCGCCGGGCAGGGGGCAGAGCACTACTGGGATATCGGGCAATTGCCAGGCGCGCCCCAGTTCCTCCAGATTCGGCGAGCCCTCCGCACAGGCGCGGTCGATGAGGATAGCCTGGGGCATCAACTGCTGTACCGCCTGCCGGGCCTGCGGCAGGTCAGGCGCTACCACCGAGCGGCAGCCCGGCACATAGCGCTTGATGAGCGCCGCCGCCGAGGGGCTGCGGGTGACCACCAGCAGAACGGGCTTTTCCGCCCCTG
>Ga0078972_1004118_pt1 | contig 41110 bp, 34 predicted proteins | sample YelNatPaOPGAMG01_FD_67568 | JGI IMG/M metagenome (GOLD analysis project Ga0078972, IMG submission 67568) | Hot spring thermophilic microbial communities from Obsidian Pool, Yellowstone National Park, USA - OP-RAMG-01 (SPADES assembly) (version 2) | ecosystem: Environmental > Aquatic > Thermal...
CTGGTTTATCTAATGCAAATGTAAGCTTTTTGGTTACGATTCCAATGGTGCTTTCTCTAATAGGTTTTTTAATTGTTGGCAATTCTTCTTCGAAGAGACGAGAAAAGAGATATCATGTAGCTCTGCCCCTCTTTATGGGGGCAATAGGTCTAGCTGGTACAGTGCTTATTCAAGACCCAGTTTTAAACTTTGTTTTTATTAATCTTGCTGCAATTGGCGTCTATAGTGGTATGGGTGTATGGTGGTCTATCCCTACTACTTTTTTATCTGAGACTGCAGCTGCGGGAGCTGTTGGATTGATTAATTCTATCGGTAACATTGGAGGTTGGGTTGGCCCATTTTTAATAGGAATTGTAAAGACGTATACAGGTTCTTATACGATAGCATATCTGTGCTTAGCTATGTCTTTGGTTGTGTCAGGGCTGTTAATTTTAACTTTACCAAAAAGGCGTCCTACTGATAGTCTTTAGCCATAAAAATTAAATTCGACTACTTGACATTTATTTGTTGAGCAATATAATATTTTACTGTTAGCATTCATCAAAAGTGAGTGCTAACAATTGTTAAAAACTTATGGAGGTGATTCTATGAATCTTAAACCATTGGGCGATCGCATTATTGTAGAGCCTGTGGAAGCTGAAGAGAAGACTGTATCGGGCATTGTACTGCCGGATACTGCAAAGGAGAAGCCACAAGAAGGAATCGTGGTAGCCGTTGGTCCAGGTAGGATTCTTGATAATGGGACAAGAGTTCCATTAGAGGTAAAGGTAGGAGATAGAGTTGTATTTGCCAAATATGGCGGTACAGAGATTAAGATTAACTCAAAGGATTATCTAATTCTTTCAGAACGTGACATATACGCTATTAAAGGATAATTAGGAGGTGAATTTATGGCTGCTAAAATGATAGCATTTGATGAAGAGGCAAGGAGAGCACTTGAGAGAGGTGTCAACGCTGTTGCTGATGCTGTAAAGGTGACGTTGGGACCAAAGGGGAGAAACGTGGTTTTAGAGAAAAAGTGGGGATCCCCTACAATTACTAACGATGGTGTAACAATCGCAAAGGAAATTGAGTTAGAAGATCCTTATGAAAATATGGGAGCACAGCTTTTAAAGGAGGTTGCGTCAAAAACTAATGATATAGCTGGTGATGGCACAACTACTGCAACCGTTCTGGCTCAGGCTATGGTTCAAGAGGGTCTTAAAATGGTTGCAGCTGGCGCTTCACCACTTTCTATTAAGAGAGGAATAGACAAAGCTGTTGAAGTTGTAATTCAAGAAATTAAAAAGATGAGCTTGCCTGTTGAGACCAAAGAAGCAATTGCGCAAGTTGCAACAATATCTGCTAATGATAGGTTTATTGGAGAGAAAGTTGCTGAAGCAATGGACAAAGTCGGGAAAGATGGCGTAATAACCGTTGAGGAGTCAAAAGGTATTGAAACTAGCGTTGATATAGTTGAAGGTATGGAGTTTGACAAAGGTTACGTATCTCCTTATCTTGTTACCGATCCTGAAAGAATGGAAGCAGAACTTGACGAACCATATATTCTTATTACAGACAAGAAGATAAGTGTTCTTAAAGATATTTTGCCAATTCTTGAGGATATAGCAAGAAACGGTAAGCCAATGCTTATCATTGCTGAAGACGTCGAGGGCGAGGCTCTTGCAACTATTGTTGTTAACAAGCTTAGAAAGACATTAAACGTGGTTGCTGTAAAGGCACCAGGTTTTGGTGATAGAAGAAAGGCAATGCTTCAAGATATAGCCATTCTAACTGGTGGTGACGTTATATCAGAGGATGTTGGTTTGAAGCTTGAAAATACTAAAATTGAAAATCTTGGAAGAGCGGAAAAGGTAAAAGTTACCAAAGAGAAGACAACGATTATCAATGGCAAGGGTTCAGTTGAGGCTATTAAGGGCAGAATTGCTCAGATCAAAAAGGAAATCGAACAGACAGATTCAAACTATGACAGAGAAAAACTTCAAGAACGTTTGGCCAAGCTCTCAGGTGGCGTTGCGGTTATCAAAGTAGGGGCTGCTACAGAAACCGAACTGAAGGAGAAGAAACACCGTATGGAGGATGCCCTTTCTGCTACACGCGCTGCTGTTGAAGAGGGTATAGTACCTGGTGGTGGAGCTACGCTAATTCATGCCTTGAAGGCTCTTGAAAAGTTAGATTATGAGGGCGAAGAAAAGGTCGGACTTGAAATTGTTAAGAAGGCACTCCAAGTTCCATGTAAGCAAATAGCATTGAATGCTGGCTTTGAAGGTTCAGTTGTTGTGGCAAGACTTAAAGAGGAAAAACCGGGCATCGGATTTGACGCTTCAAACGGAACCTATGTAGACATGGTAAAGAGTGGAATTGTAGATCCTGCAAAGGTGACTCGTTCGGCAGTTCAAAATGCTGCTTCAATTGCGGGTATGATCCTTACTACTAATACCCTTGTTGCTGATAAGCCTAAGAAAGAGTCTCCAATGCCATCTGCTTCAAGCGGCATGGGAGGCATGGGAGGTATGGGAGACTTCTAAAATATCACATCTAAATTTATAAATATCTTCGTTTACTTATTCCCCATTCCAGTTAGCTGGAATGGGTTTTTTTATAAAATTTAATTAAACAATGTTATTGAGCTTTAAATTGAATATTTTTTTGTTTTTTTGATTTATAATTTATAATGTATATATAGATAAAGGGATTTAATATTTTAATTAATAGTAATAATTATTAAATCTGAAGGGGGCAACATATGAAAAAACTCTTTAAGTTCTTTTTGGACCTCTCTTTACGGAAAAAGTTAGGTTTTTCTGTTTTTGTAAGCTTTCTTGTTTTTGGCCTATTTCTTTCGGGCGGTGGTCTGCTGCAGTTAAGCAATGCCTTTAATGCTTCTGCAAACTATGACGTAAAGACTCTTTACGATGGTGCAAACATGCTTATTGAGAATGACATATCAACGGCAAAACAAATGGCTATAGTGATTTCAAAAGAACCTGATGTAATTTCTGCAATTAAGTCAAATAATACGGCACAGCTTCAAACTATTTTAACCAGCTATGTGAAGGATCACCCAGGATTTTATATTACTTTAGTAAACCCTCAGGGACAAGTATTAATGAGGGGGCACGATCCTGAAAAGAGGCTTGATTATCTAAAAGAAGCTACTGAGATAGATAGAGCTCTTAAGGGAGAAGTAGTAGCTGGATTTTCAAAGGGCAATGTCGCGGGTTTATCTATTAGGGCAGGTGCACCTATAAAGGACGATACTGGCAAGATCATTGGTGCGGTTTCAACAGGCATGATGATATCTGGGTCTACTCAAATTGTAGATCAGATTAAAGAGAAAATGGGGGCAGAAGCTACATTTTTTGATGGTGATACACGTGTTAGCACTACTCTCACTAAACAGGATGGTACACGCGCTATCGGAACCAAGATGGATAACCCAAAGGTTATAGACACTGTCTTAAAAGAAGGCAAACCACTACAAGTTAAAATTTCTCTTTTTGGCAAGCCTTACTACTCATATTATGCACCCTTGAGAGATATGGATGGTAAGGTTATAGGGATGTTTTTTGTTGCAAAGAGCGCAGAGTTCTATGATTCTCAGTTATTTAACTTTACATTAATACAATTTGGCCTTAACTTGCTTGCAATCATCATAGGTATCGCACTACTTTTGTTCGCTTTAGAGATATTCTTGATGAAGCCAATAAACAAAACTGTTGACGGAATAGAGAGAATAGCGAGGGGAGATATTAGCACTAAGATGCAGCGAGTATACGAAGATGAGATGGGCACTATTGCAAAATCTATTGAAAGAATGAGACAAAGCCTTGTAAGCATTATCTCTAATATCAACTCATCTTCGGAAGAAATTTTAAATATTTCAGACCAACTATTAAAAGTATCTGATTCGGTATCTCACGCGGCTCAGGAAGCTTCTAAAACCTCTGAGGGTACTGCAAAGGGCGTAGAAACTCTCTCCAATATTGCGCAAAAGTTGACAAATAGCGCTCACGTGCTTATTGGAGGTATTAGTGCTATCGCAAAGGGAGCAGAAGAGCAGGCCACGAACGCGTCTTCAATTGCGGAAAGCATAGCAAATATTGCAAAGAATATCGATACACTCCAAAAGGCTAGTATGGGAGTAAATAACCTTGCAAATACTGTAGATAAAAAGGCTAAGAACGGTCATGATATTCTTGCCAAAAGAGAAGAGTTGGCCGAGAGAATTGCAAAAGCAGTTGACGATTTGTCCAAAAATATCGGCATTCTCGATCAAAGATCTGACGATATCGGCAAAATTGTCGATCTAATTTCAAATATAGCTGATCAGACAAATCTCCTTGCCCTAAATGCTGCTATAGAGGCTGCAAGGGCTGGAGATGCCGGAAGAGGCTTTGCTGTAGTAGCTGATGAAGTTAGAAAGCTTGCTGAAGAATCGCAGAAGGCGGCAAACGAAATAGCTATCTTGATAAATGAAACAAGAAGGGAAACTAAGGCTGCATCAGCGTCAATGGCTGAGGCATTGTCCGAGGTGGATGCAGGAAGGTCCCTCTCATCTGAGGTAAAGGAATCCTTTAATATGATTACTGTTAATATTGCAGGATTGTTAAAGCAGATCACGAGAGCAAGGGATAGCGTAAATGAAGTTACAAGTGGCATAAAGAATATTGAGGCAAACGTTAGTAACTTAGCTGCACTTTCAGAAGAATATTCTGCTAGTGCAAACGAGATGAACAATGCTGCTTTAGATGTCCAAAAAGAGGTTGAGAACGTAGCCGCAATTGCTGAAGAGAGTGCTGCTTCTACAGAAGAAATATGTGCAACCACACAGGAGCAGACAGGAATGATGGAGCAGCTTAGAAAGATGTCAGAATCCTTAAAAGAAAAGATAGAGAAGCTTGATAAAGAAGTTGATAAGTTCAAACTATAAATAACCAGATATTTTTAAATTTAACAAAACCTAGAAAGGGCGATGCAAATAAGCCCTTTCTAGGTTTATAAGGTACGATTTGATTTCCCTAAATTCTGTGTCTTGACCGAAAAAGCCGCCTAAATCATTTGCAGAAACAACTCTGTGGCAAGGAATAATAATTGGCAGAGCATTTTTCCTACACGCATTGCCAACTGCTCTTGTTGCGAGGGGCTTGTTAATTTCTTTTGCTATGTCAGAATACCTTTTAACTTCAGCGTATCCTGTATCCAAAATTTTTTGCCAAACAAGCTTTTGAAATTCAGTACCTGAAAACTTGTAACGAATGTTAAATTTTTTTCTTTTTCCATTTAGATATTCAATTATTTGACTTACTTCGTCTTGTAACTTTAAGTCATCTCTCTTGATCACGTTTTCCTTGTAGAACTGAGAAAAACTATTATCATTAAGAAATACCTTTATAACTGACTCGTTTTCTTTTACTATATATATACTAGAATATCTGTAAGAAATAGAAGAAAAATAAATCACTTAAGGAGTTTTACTAACTTTATTTCAAAGCCATCTTTTTCGTTTGGTTTTACTTTTACTATAAATTCAACAGCGTAGTTGGTTTTGTACATAAAGTTTGTGCCCGAGATAAAGGCTGCACCAGTATTGTCCTCTATTACTGTGTCTGATTTTGTGACCAACGTTCCCCAAATTTCATTTGTGTTAACTGGTCTTGACCATCCGAGAAATCTGGCATTTAGTCTGACAAATTTATTTATATACTTATCAGGATTATCTTTAATATCCCTTAGTGTAACTAAAGGAATTTTGTCAGCTGGCGAAATATAAACATCATAAGTTAGTGCTTTTGAATTCTCTTTGTCTGATTTGACAATTATCTTTGTATTTGAGACATCTTCGGCAATTGCTTTGAAATAATAGATTTGATGGCTTGGCAAACTCTCATCTCGCGTTAATTCAATGAGGCTCTTATCGTAATCTATAGAAAACTTACTATTATCTTGATTTTCTATGCTAATTTCAAAATATTCGCCAGGCAATACAAGGTTTGTCTCTCCTTGTTTAAGAAGCATTTCATTTTGAGAGAGATCGCTAAGGTTAAATTCTGCATATGAAGTTTTTGCGACTAGTATTAGCAAGGTTAAAATTAAAAAGATAAAGGTATATTTTTTCATTTTTTTCTCCTTCATTTCTAAGTTATTTTAAATTCTTTTGGCTGTATCTCTTTCCAATTTGTATTGCTATAAATTATAATCTCTAAATCGGTTAACTTCTTTATTTCTTTGTCAAAACTAAATATTGAATCATGACCCGGAACAAAATTAGTTGCTATCCTTTTTGCTCTTTTCAACGACTCTCTATAGTCGTTTATGTCTCCAAAAACAAGCAGTGTGTCTAATTCGTTGTAGAACTCTTTAATATTTTTGACAGCATCTCCTCCTATCAAGGTTTTAGTCTTTTCTAAAAGATATCCCATAGATCCTGGCGTGTGTCCAGGTAAATCTATTGCGACTATGTCATCTAAAATCTTCTCGTTATCTCTCAAAATTATGGGATTTCTATTTAAAAGATAACTTATCATAGACTTGGGTACGTAAAGGTCTGATGCCTTTTCGAATGAACCGCTTGTAATGTAGTTATATTCTCTTTCTGACAAATAAATCTTAGCATTTTCAAAAAGCTCGATGTTTATTGCATGGTCAAAATGAAAGTGAGTAAGAAATATCCCCTTTATTTCTGATATGCCTACTTTATGACTTTTCAGCGAATCCAAAAGCTCTTGTCTATCCCCATAGCTGCCAGTATCGAAAAGAAAATAACCATTTGATGTTCCCATCAATACTACATTGCACCATCCAAGCCACCCTCTGTTTGATTTTGCAGGAAAACCCTGTAAAACAACTTTCAATCTATCCATTTTCTGCCCCCAATATTTTTGATCTTAATATATTATAGAGGAAATCTTGTCATAACAATATATAATTTTAAGAAACTAGATTAAATAAGAGGTGAATAATGTTTGACTTTCAAAGATATCCATATCCCTCAAGAAGACACGTTTATCTTGCAAAAAATGGAATGGTACTAACCTCTCAGCCACTCGCATCTCAGGCGGGTCTGTCTGTTTTACAAAAGGGAGGCAATGCTGTTGACGCAGCATTAGCTGCCGCTGCCGCCCTTACGGTGGTTGAACCAACTTCATGCGGAATTGGTGGAGACTCATTTGCTATTATTTGGAAGGATTGTAAACTTTATGCATTAAACTCAAGCGGGTTTGCACCTTCAAATATAAACCTTGAGCTCTTAAACAAGAAAGGCTTTAAGAAAATGCCTAGATTTGGTTTTGAATCTATTACCGTTCCAGGCGTAGTTTGGGGGTGGGGAGAGCTTTCGTCAAAGTTTGGAAGGCTAAGTCTTTCTGAAGTATTTGCTCCAGCAATAGATTTAGCCCGTTATGGATATCCTGTATCTCCTCTAATTTCTAGATTATGGGAAAATTTTTATAATCTTATCTCTGAACAAAAGGGAGATGAGTTCAGGTACTGGTTTGAAAACTTCGCAAAGGATGGAGCACCAAAGCCTGCCTCAATATTTAAAAACGAAAATCTTGCCAGAACCTTAGAGGAATTGGCTATAACTAACTGCAAGTCCTTTTATGATGGTTTAATAGCAGAAAAAATCGTTTCATTCTTTAAAAAACACAATGGTTATATAACCGAGATCGACCTGAAGGATTTCAAAGGAGAATGGGTAGAACCTATAAAAATTGACTATCATGGATATGATATATGGGAGCTTCCCCCAAACGGTCAAGGAATAGTTGTTCTTATGGCATTAAACATCCTAAAACGCTTTGAAATTTCAAGGAAGGATAGCTTGTACTTTCACAGGTGTATTGAAGCGCTAAAATTATCCTTTGAAGATGCCCTATCTTATGTTGGAGATATTAAGTATATGAATAAAGAGGTCTCAGAGTTCCTTAGCGAGGAATATGGGCTTAACAAGTCAAGGATTATATCAGATAGAGCATTTTTGCCAAAAACTCAAAGTGCGTATTGTGGAAATACTGTATATCTTTGCACTGCTGATGGCGATGGGAATATGGTTAGTTATATACAAAGCAACTACATGGGTTTTGGATCTGGAATAGTGATAGATGACACCGCAATTGCTATGCACAACAGAGGAGCAAATTTCGTTCTTGAAGAGAATCATCCAAATTGTATTGCACCAAGGAAAAGGCCATATCATACAATTATCCCTGGCTTTATAACAAGAGATAATATTGCAGTTGGGCCATTTGGGCTAATGGGTGCCTTTATGCAGCCTCAGGGTCATGTTCAGGTTCTTGCAAATATGATTAATTTCTTGGACAACCCTCAGGCTGCACTTGATGCCCCAAGATTTCAATGGCTTGGTGGCAAAAAAGTGCTTGTCGAAAGTGGAATTGATAAAAGTATAATAGATGATCTTTTAAAAATGGGGCACGATATAGAAGTTACTACAGATTCAATAAGTTTTGGTCGGGGGCAGATTATTGTCAGATTAGACAATAAAGTTTTGGTCGGGGGATCAGAGCCAAGAGCCGATGGATATGGCGCATGTTATTAAATATAGATAATATAAATCAAGTATTATCTGTTGATCCAAATATTTTAATTAGGGACATGAACTTAGAACTGTTAAGGGGGAATCTTGTTTTCTTGCCAACTGCCAATCAGCTTTATTCGCAGTTAAAGCTTATTGACCTTTTTTATTTAAAATTGCCTAATCCGTCTCATCATCTTTATGGTTCTATCTTTAATTTTGCTCTGGGCGGTAGTTTTGAGACAAAATTTGGTAAGAAAATTGACTTAAATAAAAAGGTTGTAAAGTGCGCGAGCGGTTATGATTTTACAAGATTTTTGTTAGGCTTTAAAGAGTTTGCTAAACCGACAAGTTTAGTGCTCAGACTTCACCCAAAGAGAGAAAACAAGGTTTTTAATTTTTATCTCGAAATTTCTCAATTAGCTAATTTGAATTCTATTTTAGAACAATTAAGAATTGAGCCCTTTGCCTTTTATTTAATAAATAAGCAAAATTCTTCTGATAACTTCTATGTCACCCTTATAGTTAGAAAAGAGGTATCAGGTGAGATTGAAAGTAAGTTAAAGGTTTTAAATGACAATAATTTAGAAAATCATAAAGTTGTAGAACTAAGTTTTCCTAATGATGCGAGCTTGATTAAAAGAATAAAGTTTGACAAAAAGGACTTTGTTAATGAGGCAAGGTGTATTAAAAATATTTTAAAAAACCAAAATATTAACTGCATAGAGATTCTTTTCCCGCTAATAAACCTTGTTTGTTTGGTTTTTAAAGAATTTAGCGATCTGGAAAAATTCGAAAAAGCCTTTTTGGCTAAATTTTCAGATGATCAAGGTTTTTATTCTTACGACTTTAATGATAAGGTTAATAAAATAAAGGCTAATATCCTTAAAGTAATTCAAAAAAATGATTTCAACAATACTTATATTAATTATATTAATAGCTCATCAGCATCATATCCTAAATTCAAAAAAGAACTTGAAAGAGTTGCAAGCAAGAAAAACATAACTGACGATGCAGAAGATCTCTATTTGTACTCTTATGATGCAACGTTTAAGAGCTCTTTGCCTGAAATAGTAGTTTTCGGAGAGTCCACCCAACAGATTTCTAAAGTCTTGAGTCTTGCGAGCAAATATAAGATTCCTGTTACCTGCAGGGGCGCTGGCACAAATCTTTCCGGGGGGAGCGTGCCATTAAGAGGTGGAGTATCCCTTGTGCTAACCCAAATGAATAAAGTTATTGAACTTAGTGAGGAAAATAGATTAGCTGTTGTAGAGCCTGGAGTTGTAACAAAAGAGCTTGCAGATTTTGCTTCTAAAAAGGGGCTATTTTATCCTCCAGATCCTGCAAGTAGTGCATGGTGTACTATTGGCGGCAACGTATCAGAGTGTGCAGGAGGGCCAATGTGTTTTAAATATGGTGTTACTAGAGACTACGTTGAATTTCTTGAAGTTGTTTTGTCAGATGGCAGTGTTATAAGAGTAGATGCATTTCAACATCCAGAGGTAATTGATTTGTTTATTGGTTCTGAGGGTACACTAGGGATATTTACAAGGATAGGCTTAAGACTTATAAAAAAACCAGAAACAAGAAATCTCTTTTTGATAAGCTTTAAAGACCTCAAAGATGCGGCAGCTTGTATAAACGATATAATAAGCCAGGGTATAATGCCTAAGACTTTTGAGATAATGGATAGAAGTGCTATAGACTTAGTAAAGGAATATGTCTTTTTTGATATATCTTTTGACACAAATGCCTTGCTTATTTTAGAAATTGATAGTTCTGTGGAAGAAGTTGAATCTGATGTAAGTGTAATTAAAAAATATTTGAATTTGAAAGGTTTTAAATTTATTTTGGCTAAAGATAACTTTGATATGGATAAGGTTTGGACTTTGAGAAAAGCTATATCTCCAGCGTGCGGAAAAATAGCTCCAACAAAGATCTCTGAAGACGCTACCGTACCGCGTTCGAAAATTTCTGATATGATAAAAGGGATTAAATCAATTGCCAAAAAATACTCTTTGAAGATAATAATCTTTGGACACGCTGGGGATGGCAATTTGCATCCAAATATACTTACTGATAAGAGAAATGAAGATGAGATGGCAAGAGTAAATGAGGCTATAAGGGAAATATTTGAATTGGCAATAAGTCTTGGCGGTACGCTTTCAGGTGAACATGGTATAGGTTATATGAAAGCACCATATTTAGGTCTTGAATTTGATGAAGAGACTATAAAGCTTGGAAGAGCAATAAAAATTGCTTTAGATCCAAATAATATTTTAAATCCAGATAAGATTTTCGTTTAAAACAACTAGTTGACAAAAACCTTCTGAAGTATAATAATAATAATTATTATTAATATTATTAAGGAGGTTTGAAAATGTCATTTCCGCTTTTAGGTGAAAAGATTGAAAACAAAAAGGTTAAAACTACTCACGGCTTGATAAATCTTCCAGATGATTATTCAGGAAAGTGGGTTGTTTTATTTAGCCATCCCGCTGATTTTACACCAGTTTGTACAACTGAATTTGTTGCTTTTCAGAAAAAGTTATATGATTTTAAAGCACTAAACACAGAACTCATAGGTCTTTCGATAGATCAGGTGTTTTCTCACATCAAGTGGATAGAGTGGATTAAAGAAAAACTTGGGGTAAGTATTGAATTTCCTATAATTGCTGATGATATGGGTGATGTAGCGAAATCCTTTGGGATGATACAGCCTGCAAAGGGAACAAATACAGTTAGAGCAGTATTCGTGATTGATGATAAGGGTGTTTTAAGGCTTATCTTGTACTATCCGCAAGAGTTGGGGAGAAATATAGACGAAATTCTAAGAGCGGTTAGGGCACTTCAAGTTTCTGACAAAAATAAGGTTGCTATTCCGGCAAATTGGCCTGAAAACGATTTGGTTGGAAGGGATGTAATAGTTCCACCACCTTCTGATGTAAGTGGCGCAGCAGAAAGGTCAGGTGAGGCTAATTGTTTTGATTGGTGGTTTTGTCACAAGAGCCTTAAGTAAAACTTATAATTTTTTAGATTTAATGTAATAATATTTTGGCAGCTACAGAATTATTAATTTTGTAGCTGCCTTTTTTTTGGATATTTTTAACCGTAAATTTTCAAAAAAACACTATTTTATGTCTTTATTTATGTTAACATATTAATCTATGCAAAAAAGAATTGACTGGGTAGATAAAGCGAAATTTTTTGGGATATTCTGGATAGTTTTTGGCCATACTACCTATTTTTCTCCTGAAATATTAATTAAATATGCCTACTCATTTCATTTAGCTCTTTTTTGGTTTATAGCAGGTTTTGTATTTAATCCAAAGTTTGATATGACTCCTCGTCAAGTTCTTTTAAGAAACATAAGAAGATATATCATCCCCTATTTCTTTTTTGGAATTCTTATTTATATATATTCAGTGATTATCCTGACACCACATAAAATTGTTTTTCTTACATATTTTACAAATCTTTTAATAGTAAAGGAGAATCAATTTACAACTCCCCTTTGGTTTTTGCCTGCGATATTTTTTGTCTCTACTGTGTATGACTATTGTTTAAGGCTTTCAATGAAGAGGTATATAATCTTCGTTATTTTTATTTCCTGTATATGTATTGAAACACAAATTGAAGCTATAAGCTCTTCTTTAAAACTTTTTGACAATACACAGCTATTCTGGATAAGAGCTATTAGAAGCTATGGAATTTTATTTTTTTGGGGGGTAGCAGCTGGCTTTATATGGTTTGGCTTGGGATACCTTTTCAAAAGCTCTAAATTTTTGAATACCTTGCTAAATAACTTTATCGGGGTAAATAGATTTAAAGTGTTTTTTCTTTTATTTGTTTTCCTTTTAAACATGGCGCTTTTTTTACTGATTGATGAATTTGATTTGTTTCATGGTCTATTTTTTTCTGATTTTCTGGGATATTTTGTTACCATTAGCGGTATAGCCTTCTGGCTTTATGCATCAAATATTACAAAAAATAATCGCTTTATGCTTTACTTAGGCAAGAATACCCTAATAGTTTTCACCCTTCATGAGGCAATATTTTATTTGTTTCAAAAAGTTAACGAATATCTTTTTTACAACTTCGGTTTCCCCGATCTTTTTATAACCAGAAAAAGACTTTTTATCGAACAGTGTGTCACTGGATTTAGCTTGACAGTTGTTTCCTTGCTTTTTTCTGTACTTGTAATATGGTTTCTAAATAAGTACTTTTATATCTTTTTAGGGAGAAAGATTAAGGGCAGTAATTAGTAATTAATGAATAAAAAATTAATAATTGTGTTTTATAATAAAAGGAAAAAATTAAAGGAGTTCTTATGCAAAGGACAAAGGCGCTAATATTGAGTGGAGGCAAAGGGACAAGGCTTAGGCCCTTTACCTATACCTTTACAAAACAACTTATACCTGTAGCAAATAGGCCTATACTCTACTTTGTTATAGATGATATATTGCAAGCTGGAATAGAGGATATTGGGGTAATAATAGCTCCTGAGACAGGTGAAGAGGTGAGAAGAGTTCTTGCAGAATATACTTTTGATAATAAAAAAATTGATTTTAATTTCATTTTGCAAGAAAAACCTCTTGGTCTTGCTCATGCAGTTAAAATTGCTCAAGATTTTCTAGGCAAAAGTCCCTTTGTGATGTTTTTGGGAGACAATCTAATAGAGGATGGAATAAGTTCTTATGTAGATAAATTCTTTTCTGAAGAGCTTGACGCCCTAATATTTCTCAAAGAAGTAGAAGATCCTACAAGGTTTGGGGTAGCTGTTTTAGATGAGTGCGGGAACGTAAAAAAGCTTGTAGAAAAACCAAAGAACCCACCTTCAAACCTTGCTCTTGTTGGCGTCTATATTTTCTCAGAAAAGATCCACGACGCAATAAAGCTTATAAAGCCTTCCTGGAGAGGGGAGCTTGAAATTACAGATGCAATAGACACTATGGTTTCAAAGGGGAATTTCGTAAAAGCCCAAGTCTTGGAAGGTTGGTGGTTGGATACAGGAAAGAAAGACGATATCTTAGAGGCAAACAGGATAGTCTTAGATGAAAAAATAAAGAGAGAAATCTTAGGTGAAAACCTTCATTCCAAGATTATTGGAAGAGTACAAATTGCCAAAACCGCAAGGATTGAGAGGAGCGAAATAAGAGGCCCTGCAGTTATAGGAGGGGAGGCAGTTATAATTGATTCGTTTATAGGACCATACACCAGTATTGGTGACAGATGCTATATTGAGAAAAGCGAAATTGAACACTCTGTTATTCTTGAGGAGAGTAAAATTTTCGGTGTAGGGAGAATTGATGCCTCTTTAATAGGCAGAAGGGCATATATTTCTAAAGAAGAAGAATTAGTTAAAGCATATAGGTTTTTCATTGGTGATGATGCTCAGGTTGAGGTTTGTTAATGAGGGCAATCCTTTTGGGAGCGAATGGTCAATTAGCAAGGGAATTTATAAACAACTCAGTAAATTTTAATCTTCAATTGATACCATTTGATAAAGGAATGCTTGATGTAACCAATTTTTTTGAACTAAAAGAGGTTATTAAGATATATATGCCTGATATAGTGTTAAATTGTGCTGCGTACAATCACGTTGATAAGGCTGAATCTGATTGGGAGGCAGCCTATAAAGTTAATGCGCTTGGTCCTAGAAATCTTGCTGTATTGTCGAACGAGCATAACTTTATTCTTGTCCATTTCAGTTCAGATTATGTTTTTGACGGTCTATCTTCAAAACCTTATCTAATTTACGACAAACCAAATCCTATTTCAACTTATGGCAAGTCAAAGCTTTCAGGCGAGAAGGAGATTACCTCTTTGTGTTCGAAATACTATATAATTAGGACTAGTTGGGTGTTCGGAGATGGGACGAACTCCTTTCCAAGAAAGCTTATTGAGTGGTCTAGAGGTAAAAGGGTCGTAAAAATTGTGTATGATCAAGTTTCTAGCCCAACTAGCGCAAGATATTTAGCTATAAAAACAATAGATATCATTAAAAATTTACCTTATGGCATTTATCACGTTACCAATTCTGGATATTGTTCAAGATATGAGTGGGCTAAATTTATTTTTGATTTTTTGAAAATAGAGGTTGAGCTTGAACCTGTAAAATCTGATGAGTTTGTTACTCCTGCAAAAAGGCCTTCTTTTTCTGTTTTAGACAATTTCCCTCTTATTGGTGATGAAGATTGGAAAGAGTCTACTACTAATTATCTTTTATCCACTTCACAATTGTGATATGATAACTTTATTGATTTACAAATTTTTTTTGAAAGGGGAGAAAATATGCCCTGGCGCATTTTTATAAATAGCTTTTTTATTCTGTTTTTATTGGTAATTCTTTCTCAATCTTCTTTTGCATCTGAGGCCACTTCGGGAAGCGGTTATATGAAGGTTACGGCCTTCGCTGTTGAAGGCAACAAAAACGTTGCAACTGAAGATATTTTGTCTGCAGTTCCCTTTAGAATAGGTTCTATTATTACTCCAAATGATGTTCAAGAAAGCTTAAAATCAATATACGCGCTAGGGTATTTTAGCGATGTAAAAGCTAAGACGAAACCATTTGAAGATGGTGTGGAGCTTATCTATGAAGTAACAGAGAATCCAATCCTTAAGGGCATCCTTATACAAGGTAATAGTGTAATTCCAACTGATAAAATCTTGAGCGTTATGAATTTACCTACGGGCAAAATTTTCAACTACAATGAGATGGATAAAGCACTTAAAAGAGTTGAAGATTACTATGCTAGCCAGGGCTATACAGCAGCGAGGATTATGGATGCAAGCCTTTCTCCTTCGGGATATTTGTTAGTAACTATAGCAGAAGGAAAGATTCAGGCCATAAAAATTTTAGGCAATCATAAAACTGTTGAACACGTTATTAGACGAGAACTAACTGTAAAGCCGGGCGACATATTTAATTACAATAAAGTAAAGGCCGATATTAACAGGCTTTATGATATGAATATCTTTAGTGATGTAGGTGTAATGTTTGAGCCTGGAACGAAGCCGGGCGAAATATTTTTGGATATAGACGTTAAAGAGAAGAAAACTGGTACTGTTACTTTTGGAGCTGGATATAGCACAGCATATAGTGCAATTGGTATGATAAGTTTGTCTGATAACAATATGTTTGGTAGAGCTCAAACCATGTCGATTGGTTTGCAGTTTGGTGCAAAGCAATCTTACTATTCGGTTAGCTTTTATGATCCAAATTTTAATGATCACAATATGTCATTTGGTGCAAATTTGTACAATTATAGAACTTATAACCTATTAATTGGCGGATATACTACTGATGAGAAGACGGCAGGATTTAATATGTCATTTGGATTCCCGATTTTCGATAAGTACACAAGACAAACTATTACTCCTGGATATGAGAGGGTTCACCTATCTACAACGCAACCTGTAAATCCAAACGATCAGTATGCAAGGCCAAACGGTTCATACAGATCTTTAACTTATGCAATATCAAGAGATACCAGAGATCAAACTAGAGATCCGCGTCAAGGATATTTTGCTAGTGTAAGCATATCCCAGACGAATGGCTTTCTTGGAGGATCTAGTCTATACTCATTTGAAAAGGTGATTGCCGAATTTAGAGACTATATACCTCTAGATAGGTCAAAGGAGCACGTACTTGCGGGTAGATTAATGGGAGGTACTTCTATAATTCCTTCTGGCAAAATAATGCCAGTATATTATCAATACTATGTTGGTGGTCAGGGAACTGTTAGAGGGATAACAGACAACAAGTATTTTGGAAGATATTTTGCGATTGGTAATTTCGAATATAGATTTCCATTTATAAGAGGCACTAGAGGTGCACTGTTTACCGATATTGGAGACGCCTGGGGTGGTAATAGCGATTGGCCTAATTTCAAACTTCATGCGGGTGTTGGTGTTGGTATTATGCTAAATACACCGTTTGGTCCCGTTCGTATTGATGGTGCTTATTCTACTAACCACTTCAAGGGATACTTCGGTATGGGTAATCCTTTCTAAGGTTATTAATATTTCTTTAATTAATTTATCTAATAATTTATTAGAAATAGAGTTAAAATGTGTGTTGGTAGTTCGTTGAAAATAAAAGGAGGGCTTTATTTGAAAAAGAGTATTCTGCTTTTTATTTGTGCAATTTTGATGTTTTTTGCATTTCAGACAAGAGCTATGGCAAAGGACAACGTAGTTGCCTATATCGATCTTATGAAAGTTGAGGCTGGAGTAAATGAATTAAAACCCCTTATCGATCGAAAAAATCAGCTTGAAATTCAGTTTGAACAGTTAAGGAACCAAAAGCAACAGGAATTTGCTCAAGCTCAAGCATCTGGTGAATCTCAAGAACAGCTTAAAAAGTTATACGATCAGATTAACCAAGAACTTGCTGCTAAGGAGAAAGAAGTAGAGGCTGCAAGAGCCGCTATTGATGCAAAGTTACAAACTGTACTTCCAAAAATTAAAACAGCTATTGATACTGTAGCAAAACAGGTTGGAGCCTCAATAGTTCTAGATAATGCTATAGTTTGGTGGGGCGGAGTAGATATTACTGATCAAGTAATTGCTAAGGTGAATGGGCAATAAACTCTTATCAGAAATTGCTAAAGCGGTTAATGGAACACTGAGGGGTGAAGATTTAAGTGTTAAGGACATTAAACCCCTTAATATTGCTTGTGAAGAAGATTTAAGTTTTGTTTTGGATAAAACCAATAACGAGTTAGCCTGCTTTTCAAAAGCAGGCGCTTTTCTTTGTTATAAAGGATTTGAAACTACTAAGCCTGTTATCGAGGTTGATTCACCTAAATTGGCGCTTTCTAAGGTCATTAACATTTTTTATCCTATAAGTTATAGAGAGCCATTGATACACAAGAGTTCTGTAATATCTGAAAATGCTTGGGTCTCTGATAAGGCATATGTTGGACCTTACTGCGTTATAGAAGAAGGGGCGGTTATAGAAGATAATGTTGAGTTAGTTGCCTTTGTTTATATCGGTAGGGAAACCAAAATAGGCAAAGGTACAAGAATATTTCCTTTTGTAAGTATTAGAGAGAAATGTAAGATAGGAGAAAACTGTGTAATTCAGGCAGGTGCGATGATAGGCAACGATGGTTTTGGATATGCTACTGATTCTTATGGTCATCATACATGGATACCACAAATAGGTGGAGTTTCAATAGGCGATGAAGTAGATATAGGTTCAAATACTACTATAGATAGAGGATCGTTTGTTGACACCGTTATCAAAGATAATGTAAAAATAGACAATCTTGTGCAGATTGGACATAATTGTACTATAGAAAAAAGCGTTATACTTGTGTCAATGGTAGGACTTTCTGGTTCTGTACATGTAAAAGAAAACGCTGTTCTTGCAGGCCAAGTTGGAGTAAAGGATCACATTACAATCGGAAAGGGTGCTACAATTCTTGCAAAATCTGGTCTTATGAAGGACGTCCCAGATGGTGTAACGGTTATGGGATATCCTGCAAGACCGTATGTTGATTTTTTTAAAGAGAGAATCTTAATTGAGAGATTGCCAGAAATTGAGAGAAGGATTAAAAAATTAGAAGAGAAAATCGAGAGCTTAAAGGATCAAAATAATAACGAGTGAAGTAAAAGAATCATTCTTATCATGTATAGTGTATTTTAAAATATTATTTCCTGAGAGATGTCCAGGATATTATAAGGGGTGATTTAGAAAAAAATGAAAAGACATATTAAATTACGACAACCTTGTTGCTATATAATCTTTCTTTCTTTATTAATATTATTTTTATTTTCTTTTTCTAACTATGCCTTCTCATCAGACTTGATAGAAGAATATCCAAATGCTTCAATTGATTGGGGCAAGAACCAGATTAGCGCCGTTGGTTTTGGTGTTGGTGGGTTTAATAGTGCTAATCCATTTGAAAGTTCTTACCAAGCGGCAATGAAAAACGCTAAGGACAGAATGATTTCTGTAATTATGATGTTAAAAGACACTAAAGGCGTTAGCTTGAGAGAGCTTTTGTCTAATCCAGAAAATATGAGCAAACTTAATGCATGGATTGAAACACTTAACGTTAAGGTTTTAAAATACTCGGATAATAGTGTTAAGGTAATATTAACTGGAACATTAAAAGATGCACCTGATTCTCTAGAAAAAGCCCTTGGAGTTGAGTTGCAATCTCCAAATTAACTAATGCGATTTTTGAAGGGATAGGTATTCATACAGGCAAGATGTGCAAGATAAAAGTTTATCCATCCGATGGGGGTCTCTGGATAAAGAAGAACGGTTTGTTTTTTTCAAATTTCCAAGAAATGGTTAAACCATCTGAGAATGCAACCGTAATTGAAAACAACTATTTTAGGTTATCTACGGTTGAACACCTTTTTTGTGCGCTTGCTATGTTAAAAGTTAACGATGTTGTAATAGAAATTTTAGAGGGTGAAGAAGTTCCAATTTTAGACGGAAGCGCTATTAAATTTTATAATGAACTTTCTAAAGTCTTTTCAAAAAAAAATAAAAAAAATATTTTTAAATCGCTTAAACAACCGTTGTTTTATAAAGAGAACGATTCCTTTGTATATTTTTTCCCATACAAAAGGTTTGAAGTTAGAGTTTATTTAGATTATACTACAAAAGGTCTAGGGCTTCTTAGCGGTGAATTCATTTTTGGAAGAGATAAGAAGGAATCTATTTTAAATGCAAGAACCTTCGGTTTTATATCCGATTACGAGTTGTTGAAATCAAAAGGGAAGGCTCTAGGAGCAAGTTTGGATAATGTGCTCGTATTTGACGATAAAGGTAGGCCATTGAAGAGAATGAGAAGTGCAAGAGAAGTTGAAAGGCATAAAATACTTGATTTTATAGGAGACCTCTACCTTAATGGAGTTTTGCCTCGTGCTCAAATAGTTGCTGTTAGGCCTAATCACAGAATAAACACAACAGTTAGTAAGATTCTGAACAATAACTTTAATCCTTAAAAAGTATTTCTAAGGAGGTGCTGTATTGTACTATATAAACGATATTATGAAGGTTTTACCCCACAGATATCCTATGCTTTTGGTTGAAAAAATACTTGAGCTAGAACCAAATGTTAGGGCAGTTGGTTTAAAAAACGTGTCAAATAATGATCCCTACCTTATTGGTCACTTCCCAAACGATCCCATCTTTCCAGGTGTTCTTATGATTGAGGCAATGGCACAGGTTGCAGGTTTTTTGTCTCTTGTTTCTTTAAACAAGGAGGGGACAATTGCATTCTTTAGTTCTGTAGATAAAGCAAAATTTAGAAAGATAGTAAGACCTGGTGATACCCTTATCATGGAGGCTAAGGTATCAAAGATAAAATTGCCATTTTGTAAGATGGATTGTACGGCTAAGGTTGAAGATAAGCTTGTATGTGAAGCAGAATTAATGTTCTATCTTCCTAAATAAATATGGTTAACATTCACTCTACAGCAATAGTATCTTCTAAGGCTATAATAGGTGAAGGAGTTGAAATAGGTCCATTTAGCATAGTTGAAGATGATGTTGTGATTGGGGATAATACTCGTTTGGCTAATAATGTTTTGCTCAAGAATGGTACTAGAATTGGCAAAAGCTGTTTTATATCTACGGGTTCTTGTTTGGGACAGGATCCACAGGATTTTCATTATAAGGGCGAAAGAAGCTTTGTAACAATTGCTGACAATGTTACTATAAGAGAATATGTAGTAATTCACAAGGCAACAGGGGAAGGGGAAGAGACTTTTGTGGGAGAGAATTCATATTTAATGTGTTATACTCACTTAGGTCATAACGCAAAAGTTTATGACAATTGTACTTTGGCAGCATATGTTGTATTAGGTGGACATGTAACGGTAGAAAGAGATGCCTTTTTAGGGGGTGCATCTGCCTTTCACCAATTTGTAAGAGTTGGTAGAATGTGCATGGTTGGTGGCCTTTCTAAAGTAGTTCAAGATATACCTCCATTTGTAATGTGCGATGGAAATCCTGCGAGGCCAAGGGGATTAAATTTAGTGGCATTAAGAAGGAGGGGATTTTCCCAAGATAAAATAAGTGCAATAAAAAGAATATATAAGATTTTAATAGAGGAAGTTCATCCAAAGGATGAATTGATAGATATACTAAAACGTGATTTTTCTCAGTATGAAGAACATAAAGATTTTATTGATTTTATTACAAAGAGCAAAAGGGGTTTTAGACGTGTTCAAAGTAAATAGTGTAGAGATTGGTGGAGATAATTTGTTCTTCATTTTGGGTCCTTGTGTTATTGAAAGCGAAGAACATGTAATAAAAATGGCAAATATTATTAAAGAAATAGCAAATTCGCTTAATATTCAGGTTATATTTAAGAGTTCATATGATAAGGCAAATAGGACATCCCTTGCTTCATATAGAGGCCCTGGAATTAGGGAGGGGTTAAGAATTCTTAGCAGAGTTAAAAAAGAAGTTGGTTTACCCATAACTACAGATGTTCATAGTGTAGAAGAGGTGTTTATTGCATCTGAGGTAGTAGACATGATTCAGTTGCCAGCTTTTTTATGCAGACAAACAGATCTTCTTGTATCTGCCGGCAAGACAAAAAAACCCGTAAACATTAAAAAAGGCCAATTCGTAGCCCCACATTCAATTGGTCCAATGATTGAAAAGGTAAAATCTAATGGTGAAGATAGGGTTTGTATTACTGAAAGAGGCTATTCATTTGGATACAATAACTTGGTTGTCGATATGAGATCAATTCAAATCATGAAATCATTTAACGTGCCGGTAATATTCGATGCGACTCATAGCGTACAATTGCCTGGCGGACTAGGAAATTCCTCTGGAGGGGAAAGAGAATTCGTTCCCACGCTTGCTCGTGCTGCTGTAGCAGCAGGTGCAGACGGAATATTTATGGAATGTCATGATTGCCCTGATTGTGCGCTTTGTGATGGTCCGAACTCAATGCCTGTTAATGAGATCGAAAGTTTGTTGAAGATTTTGATTGGAATAAAAAGAATTGTAGGCTAATCTGGAGGCACTTATGAATAAAGAAGAAGTATTATCTCTTGCCAAAGAGGTATGTCATATCGAAAGAGAAAGTATCGAGCAACTGTGCAATAAGATCGACAAATCATTCTTAGATGCAATAGACATCATCCTTAACTGTAACGGGAGGGTAATTATTACAGGTATGGGTAAGTCTGGACTTATTGGTAGAAAGATTGCCGCTACCCTTTCAAGCACTGGCACCCCATCTCTCTTTTTGCATCCTGCTGAAGGTATCCACGGCGATCTTGGAATGGTTACTGGCAAGGATATTGTTATTGCGATTTCTTATAGTGGGGAAAACCCTGAACTACTAACTATATTGCCAATTTTAAAAAGGATGGGAGTTAAAATAATTGCTATGACTGGTAATCTGTCATCTACCTTGTCTACCTTTTCTGACGTTGTCTTGGACATAAACGTAAAGAAAGAGGCTTGCCCATATAATATTGTTCCTACCTCTTCTACAACAGTTACTCTTGTTCTTGGTGATGCCATTGCAATTTGCCTGTTGAAATTAAGAAATTTTAAACCTCAAGACTTTGCTATCCTTCATCCTGGAGGTGCCCTAGGCAGAAGCTTAATAACCAGAGTATGTGACTTGATGCACAAGGGAGAAGAAAATCCTGTTGTTTTCCTTGAAACAATTGTAAAAGATGCACTTTTTGAAATTAGCAAAAAGGGGCTTGGTGCAGTTTCTGTAATAGATAGAAGTGGTGTTTTGAAGGGTATTATAACTGATGGCGATATTAGGAGAAAAATAGAAATAGATGATATGTTTTTATCTAGACGCGTTGAAGAAGTAATGACAAAAAAACCAATTTATATTCATGAGAAACGTTTAGCTACAGAAGCATTGAAGATGTTACAGGATAAAAACATAAACCTGCTTCCTGTGGTAGACGATAATTTGAAAGTGACTGGCATGATTCATCTACACGATATATTGAAAGCTGGTATAGTCTAAATTGCATTAATTTTGATAATATATTTTGTTATAGATGTCACTTCAAGAGAGAGTAAAAGAGAACTGTGTTGCTCTTGATAAAAAATGTATAAAAAGGAGTTCAACTTGAATCTTGAAGATAGAATCAGGCAAATAAAGGTGATTGCTTTTGATGTTGATGGTGTTCTTACAGATGGGAGTATAATTATTTCTTCAGGAGATGAAATAAAAGCCTATAACGTAAAAGATGGTCTAGGTATTACAATGGCGAGAAAATTAGGTTTTATAATTATATTTATTAGCGGTAGAGGTTCAGCTTCGCTTGAAAAAAGAGCACTAGAGTTACGGGTAGATTACCTTATAACAAATTGTGAAAACAAAAGAGCAGAACTTGATAAGATTTTAAAGGCGTTGAATATGGGCTATGAAAACGTTGCTTATATGGGCGATGACTACAATGATCTTCCAATACTAGAAGTTTGTGGGGTTAGTGCTTGCCCCATAGATGCGCTTGAAGTTGTAAAGGAACGCGTAGATATAGTTATTGAAGAGTTTGGAGGTAAAGGCGCAGCAAGGTCTCTTATAGAAAAGATATTAAGAGTTCAAGGCAAGTTAGATGAGGGTATTAGACTTTATTTTAGTGATTATTAAAGGTGTATAAAAAACTTTTCTTAATAATAGCACTAACAATTATACTTTTTGCTTCCTTAGCTTTTTTTACAAATTTGTTAATATTAAATAAGCATAATACCTTGCTTCTTAGCAACAACGAAAACGTAACGAATAAATTTAAAAATATTCAACTCCCTTTTAAGATATATGCTAAAGAAGTTTATGATACTCAAAATGAAATAATTGGTGAAAAATTTGAGATAATTTATAATAAAAACGAATTAATTTTTATTACGGGAGAAAAGGCTATTTATAACAAAGAAACTAAAATAATCAGCATCTTATCAGGAACCATCTCTTTTAACGGTTATATAATGACTTTTAAGTCTGGAGATTTTGATACAAAACGGGATACCTTAAGCTGTGTAGACTTTAGCCTAAAGGGTAAAAATGAGCAAATGAGTTCAAAAAGTGCAGATATTGATTTTGCAAGCAAAAAGTTAATTGCAAAGAATGCTGTAATTAAGAGTACAGAACCCTAAGCGTGCTCTTCATAGCAACACAAGCATCTTGCTTGTGAAGTGCTCTTCATAGTAACGCGAGCATCCTTGCTTGCTGCTTAAAAGTAACATCTTTCTGAAATAAATAACCTATTGCCTTCAATCCTTGTATAAAAATTCAAAGGTTTCAGGATATTCGTTATTTATACCTAGAGAAAGCGTAAATTGATGAATGTCAATAAATCCAAGTTTGAAAGAGGCCGCGCAGCCTTTTAGGTATATGTCCCACATTCTAAGGAAAGTTCTTCCAAATTTCTTTTCTATTTCATCCTTGTGAGCGTCGTAATTTTTTGACCAATATTCAAGTGTTCTAGCATAATGCCTTCTCAAACTTTCTACATGTAAAACTCTAAAGTCATAATCAGGTAAGACATTTATGATTTCTCTGACTGTTGGTATATAGCCACCTGGAAATATATGCTTGTTCATCCAAGAATGCTGTCCGCCCTCTTCTAAGCCTGTAATTGTATGTAACATAAAAATTCCTGATCTTTTTAGTATATTTGATGTCTTTTTTATAAATTCAGGTATTCTTTTTTGCCCAACGTGTTCAAACATTCCTATGCTTACGATTTTGTCAAACGAATCCTTTTTTGGATTAAGTTCTTCATAACTTTCTAGCCTTACTTCTACTTTATTATCAAGATCTCTGAGCTTTATTTGCTCTTTAATGTGTTCATATTGTTCCTTGCTTAAAGTTATTCCCGTAGCATGCACGTCATATTTTGTTGCAGCTTCAAAAAGCAGCTCGCCCCATCCGCATCCAATGTCAAGCAACTTTTCACCCCTTTGGAGGTTCAATTTCTTAAGAGAATGGGATATCTTGTTTTTTTGGGCCTGCTCTAGTGAATCTGACGGAGTTTTGAAATATGCGCACGAATAGCACATTGACGAGTCAAGCCATAAGGAGAAAAAGTCATTTCCTAAGTCATAGTGACTCTGAATATTTTTTATATCCCTATCCTTTGAATTACCCCTTCCCAAAGTTGATTTAAGAGTACTCATAAAGGGATTCTTTTTCTGAGGTCTAAAAATATCTTTATTTGTTTCCATTAGATACATTAGATCTTCAATAGTGCCATCAATATCAAAGTATTCTTCTATGTAAAGATCACCTAATGTTAAGAGGGGATCGTCTAAAGAGACTATTGGGGGTTCCTTTAAAAATTTGATAGTAATTTTAGGATCGCTGTTATAGGTTTTTTCTTCCCCATCCCAAAAGACAACTTTTATAGAGCCATTTAATCTTTTTAAAAAAGAATCTAATAATTCCTTTTTCATGAATGGCCTCCTAAAATGAAAGGCATGTTTATAATTTATAATATAATATTATACATCTTTTATTTTTTTGGAGGATTAACATATTAAACGTATATTTCCCCATATCTGGTATTAGCGTGAATGTGTTTGTGCCACCTTTGGTTGCTTTTGTTATATCATTTTTTACTTCTATGGGAGGCGTTTCGGGTGCTTTTTTGATTTTGCCATTCCAGGTTAGCTTTTTGAACTATACTTCTCCAGGTGTATCTGGAACTAATTTTATTTATAACGTAGTTGCAATTCCTGGCGGGGTTTACAGATACTTCAAAGAGGGCAGAATGTTTTTACCACTGGCAACTGTTCTTTCAATTGGAACATTGCCTGGAGTTTTCATGGGATACTTTATAAGGGTAAAATATCTTTATGATCCTGTCGTCTTCAAGGCATTTGTAGGCGTCGTCTTGCTTTATATAGGTCTTCGTTTATTACATAGTTTAATTAGATCAAAGAAGGATGATTATACAAAGGGCTTTCAATTAAAACTTCTTAGCTCAAATATATTCAGATCTTCTTTTGAATTTCAAGAAAAGACTTATAATTTTTCAAATTTTTGGATGTTTTGGTTATCTTTTTTTGTTGGGATTATAGGTGGTGCATACGGTATAGGTGGAGGATCTATTATAGCTCCATTTTGTGTGGCAGTTTTTAAGCTCCCGGTCTATGTAGTTGCTGGGCCTGCCCTTTTGGCTACATGGATAACTTCAATCTTAGGCGTCTTTTATTACTCGTTGAACCCACTTGGCAGCTCAGGGTCAGAGCCAGATATCCTTTTAGGTTTTTTATTTGGCTTGGGCGGTATTTTGGGGACTTATCTTGGGGCAAGGTGTCAAAGACATGTTCCCTCACACTTAATTAAATTTATACTTTCTTTTTCTGTGTTATTTCTTTCTTTAAAGTATATCCTTGACTTTGTACTGAAGACTTTCTTCACTCCTTAGATGAAATACTTAGAGTTTTGATAAGTTTTATTTCTCTAAGCTCATCGAATAGTTTTAAGAATGGTTTTTCTGAAACTGCTTCGATCAGAAGTGATACCTTTAGCTCTTCTTTTTCAAGGTTGCAGGATATATCATGTGATAGAACAATAATTTTATTTTCGGCAAGAACCTTGGAAATTTTTGCCTGAGTCTCTTCCTTATCGCATGATTTAATAGATAATTGTAAAATTCTTATTTCTCTCTTTATTAGGCTACTTAGTTTTCTAAGTATGGTTAGAGGTATAAGAGAAAATATAGTGCCTAGAGCAGCCAAATAATATAACCCCGATCCAATGCACAGGCCAATGATCATGTTAAGAAAAATCAGAGCGGCTGTAGTAAGTCCTTGTACCTCTCCTTTGGTTTTAAGAATTACCCCTGCGCCTAAAAATCCTATACCTGTAACTGCTCCTGCAGCAATTCTGCCTGGATCTAGCTGGATTCTTACAGCCAAATCGGTTGTATTGTTAAAGTATCCTGATGACAAGAGCATAACTAGGGTTCCGGAGATACAGACAAGGATATTTGTTCTAATTCCAGCAGCTCTTCCTCTAAATTCCCTTTCAATGCCGAATATACCACCAACTACAATTGCTATGGTTAATTTTAATATTATTTCAAATAAATTTTCCACCCTCAGACCCCTTTAAAATTTAATAATAAATTAACTTTTTAAATAATCAAAGATTTGAAAATCCTGAGAATACGTATGATTTCAAGGCATCATCCATTACTTTATTGGTAGCATCTACTATTGCCTTTTTCATTGAAACCCCTTCGTAAGGTATGTTTGAACTTAAGCCTTTTTCTGTAAAATCGTAAATGAGTATGTCATCTTTATATCTCTCGTACTCTATAGTTTTAACGCTTACTTGAGCAGATAAGCTATAAGTTACGTCAAGGGGTATGGGAGGTTGTCTGGTAACACTTTCCAGTGAAAGTCCAATAACGTCATCTGCGTTTGTCATTATTGCCAAATATTTTAGAATATCTTTACTTGGGAACTCTTTTTTTTCCAGATCATAACCACCTTTTTTTAAATATTCTATTACTTCCTTCTCTGGAACTATTTCTACATTTGAATTTTTGAGAAAATCATTAAATCTTTCATTCACCAATTCTAAAAAAAACGGCTGTTCATCGGTTTTATTTATTATAGGCAAGACTGCTACTCTTATCGGTGGTATAGGGAAGAGTTTTTTTGCTGATGCATTGCTTGGAAAAAAGATAAGAAGAATTGCTAATAAAAATATAAAACTTAGCAACTTAAGTTTGTTCAAAATAACCTCCCTTTATTTACCTTCAAAATTATAAAAAATTAGTTAACCTAAACTATTCTAACATAAACCTATTTTATATTTATTACAAATTTGTTTTTTTTTGTTAAAATCATCTTATATATTTAAAATTTTCTAACAATAATAACTTGGAGGTTTGAAGTGTCTATTGTAGGGTCAGCAACTCCGGAAATTTCTGCAATGGCTTATCTTGAAGGCAAGATAGAAATGATAGATCTAAAAAATTTTAAGAGGCCCTGGAAATTAATTTACTTTTATCCAGGAGATTTTACGTTTGTATGTCCTACCGAACTTGCTGAGCTAGCATCAAAGAAATGTGATTTTGATGAGCTTGGAGTTGATGTTTTTGTTATCAGTGTTGATAGCCCATATGTTCATAAAGCATGGGATGATGCAGAACTAAGTAAAATGATAAATACTAGCTTCCCATATCCAATGATCAGCGATCAGGATGGAACTATTGGTAAAAAATTTGGGGTTTATGACGAGAATACCAGAGTTAACTTGAGAGGAGCATTTATAGTAGACCCAGATAATATTATACAGGCTGTAACCATATTGTCATCAGTTGTAGGAAGAAACGTTTCAGAAATAATTAGACAGATACAAGCTTTGCAGTATGTTCGTGAAAATAATGAAGTGTGTCCTGCAAGCTGGAAACCTGGGGATAAAGCATTAGTTCCAGGTGCAGATCTTGTAGGGAGCGTTTATCACTATTGGAAGATAGGAACTATTTCTGACGAAGGGGCATAAAAGATGAGAGAACTTTCAGCATCGGATTTAACAGTTCCAGAAATTAAATTGGATTTAATTGATTCAGATAGAGTTGAAGACATAAAGTTTTTAGGCCAAGAAAGAGCTATTGAGGCGCTTGATTTTGGGTTGTCTATAAAAGATTTTAGATACAACATATTTGTTGTTGGGCATGAAGGAATGAATAAAAGGGATGTGGTTCTGTCTATACTAAAGAGTAGGGCTAAAGATTTCAAAAAACCTGATGACGTAGTTTATGTATTTAATTTCAAGAATCCGGATATGCCAAAGGTTTTATATTTGCCAGCTGGAAAGGGCAGAGTTTTAAAAAAGTACATGAACGATTTTGTGGTAAGTCTAAGGTCTGATTTCCCCAAAAAATTTGAATCCAAAGAATATGAAGTGGCAAGAAGAAAGCTAATAGAAGAGTTTCAAAGAAAAAGGGCTCGGATCTTTAATGAATTCGAAGAAGAAGTGTCAAAGTTTAATTTTGCAATTCGAACTCTTGAAAATGGAGTGATAGAACTTTTTGCGGTTTCACCGACTACAAAGGCCCCCTTTACAGAGGAGGAATACAGGGCACTTCCTGATGAAGATAAAGAAAAGATACAGACAACAGGTGAAATGCTTAACGAAAGGATGAATGAAGCACTACGCCAAATAAGAGAAGAAGAGAAAAATTTAAGAGAAAAAACCATATTACTAGACAAAAATTTTGCTGCATCCTTTGTGGACAGTATCTTAAAACCTATTAAAGATGAATTTTCTGACAAAGAAGATGTGCTTCTTTATTTAGAAGAAGTAAGATCAGATCTTTTAGACAGGGTTCAAGAATTGAGAGCTAGTGTTGAACAAAATGCCAATATACCTTTCTTAATGAGGCCACCAGAACCGTCTTTTGATAAATATCTAGTAAACCTCTTTGTTGATAATTCTGAAATTGAGGGCGCACCAGTTATTTATCTATCTAATGCTAGTTATGGCAACCTCTTTGGCAAAATAGAATATAAGTTTGTTTATGGAGCAGCTGTTACTGATTTTACTCAAATTAAACCTGGTGCTATAAATAAGGCAAACCATGGCTTTCTTGTCTTGGATGCGCAGGATTTACTTAAGAATTTATTTAGCTATGATGCCCTTAAAAGAGCTCTTAAAGAAAGGAAAATTAGGATTGAAGATCCTTGGGAGCCATATAGAGTAGTTAGTTCGGGCGCACTTAGGCCTGAGCCGATAGATCTTGATCTTAAAGTAATTCTAATTGGTTCAAGCTTTCTTTATGAAATCCTTAGTCAATATGACGATGAATTTAGGGAACTTTTCAATGTTAAGGTTGATTTTGATGACATAATAAATTCTAATTCAAAGTTAGCCCAATATGTGTCTTTAATAAAAGAGATATCGAAGAGTGATAGTCTTTTGCCCTTAAGCGAGTCAGGTATTAATTATGTAATTAAAGAATCGGCTAGGATTGCTGGTCAGAAAAACAAATTTTCCCTAAGAACAAGTATGATAAGAAATCTCCTTACAGAAGCAAATTATTTTGCAATTAAGTCTGGCAGTTCTGAAATTACCAGTGCACACGTGAAAGACGCGATAAAGAATAAAGTTTTTAGAAATGGAAGAATCGAGGAGAGAATCCAGGAAGCCATTCTGGAAGATACTATTATTGTTAGGACTTCGGGCGCGATGGTCGGCCAGGTTAATGGTCTAGCTGTGATGTCTTTGGGTGGTCACATGTTTGGTAAACCGGCCAGAATTACTGCACAAGTCTATGCAGGTAAAAGGGGGGTTTTAAACATAGAAAGAGAAGTTAAGATGAGCGGACAAATTCACGATAAAGCTGTGTTTATTTTGTCCGGTTATCTTGGGCATCTTTTTGGACAAAAAAGACCTTTATCCTTTTCTGCGTCTATCACGTTTGAGCAGTTGTACTCTGGCATTGAGGGGGATTCCGCAACTTGTGCTGAATTTTATGCTCTGATTAGCGCTCTTGCTAATATACCGTTAAAACAAAATATCGCTATAACCGGTTCAATGGATCAATGGGGAGAAGTTCAGCCGATTGGCGGGGTAAACGAAAAGATAGAGGGTTTCTTTGATCTATGTAATGCAAGAAACGTAAACGATGCGATGGTAATAATACCAGAAAGAAACGTAAACAACCTTATTCTTAGAGATGAAGTTATAGAAGCTGTAAAAAATGGAAGGTTTAAAATATTTGCAATTTCAAGAGTTGAAGAGGGGCTAAAAATTCTTACAGGATTAGAGGTCGATCAAAGAGATAATGATGGTAACTTCCTTGAAAATACTGTTTATTATCATGTGGAAAAGAGATTAGAAGAGTTCGCAAAGGTTGGAATAGAAGAAGATAAAAAAGCCTCTTCTTAGTTTTTAGAAATAAGTTAAGATATTTATTTTAAGCCTTCTTTTACCTTGATAAGAAAGGTTTCTAGGACCTTTATTCTAGCAAAGTGCTTGTCATTTGCTTCTATTATATTCCAGGGGGATTCTTTTGTACTTGTTCTAATGAGCATTTCTTCTACAGCGGGGAGATAGTCATCCCACTTGCTCCTATTTCTCCAGTCATCCTCAGTTATTTTCCAGTGTTTAAAGGGGTTTTTTTCTCTTTCTTCGAATCTTTCTAGTTGGGTTTGTTTATCTATATGAAGCCAAAACTTTAGCAAAATTATACCAAAATTAGTAAATTGTTTCTCCATTTGTTTTATTTCACTATAAGCTCTTTGCCAATCAAAATCGCTACAAAGTTTTTCTACCCTTTCAACCAATACCCTGCCATACCATGTTCTATCAAATATGGTTATATTGCCTTTCTCTGGAACGTTTTGCCAGAATCTCCATAAATAATGGTGCGCTAATTCGTAATCGTTTGGAGCGCCTATTGGCACCACCGTATAACCTCTTGGATCCATTGCTTCAGTAAGTCTTTTTATACTTCCTCCTTTACCTGCTGCATCCCAACCTTCAAAGGCAACAATTACAGGAACTCCTTCCTTCCATAGTCTAAATTGAAGATCATGAATTTCCTTTTGAAGGGGGTGAAGCTTTGCAATGTATTCCTCGTAAGTTAAAGATTTATTCAGATCTATATTAGAAAGAGCACTTGAGTTATTTGTTGGATAAAAGCTTTCAAATAAAATAGGCTCTCTTCTTCCACTTTTAACTGTTTCAATTTTAAATTTTATTGCTTCAATAAGAGATTTAAAGATTTTAACTGTTGCGTAGTGTTTATCTGTAGCTTCAATTATTGTCCATGGTGCGAAGGCAGTATCAGTTTTTTCAAAAACTATTTCAGCTGCATCAAGGAACTTTTCATATTTTTTGTGCAGTTTAAGAACTTCATCGGTTACTCTCCAAGACTCGTCTTTGTTTTTTTCCATTTTTTTTATTCTGTTATTTTGTTCTTCTTTAGAAATATACAAGAAAAATTTTACTATTAAATAACCATCAGCTACGAGTTGACTTTCAAAGGATACTGTCTCATCTAAAAGGTATTCTACTTCATCAGACGATGTCCTTTTTAAAACTTTATCTGCCAACAAAGCTTTATACCAACTTTCATTTACTATACTTATATCTCCCCTTTTTGGAATAGTTTTCCAAAATTTGTAAAAATATGGTCTGTTATCGGTTTCAGATGGACATTCAAACCTTTTTATTACGTCATAACCCCTTGGGTCGAGTGGAAGCAATAATTTGTTTATAAGCGTCCCCTTGCCAGCGGCTTCAAAACCTTCAAAAAGCACAATTATTGGCAATTTTAAATCTCGGGCTTCTCTTTGAAGTGCTCCTAATTCTATACTGAGGCTGTCAAACTCTTTTTTGTAATCCTCTTTTTCCATAAACTTATTCAAATCGATTTTTTCTAACATTGTGTTCTCTCCTAGTTAAGAATTTTTATAATTAATTTCTTAAAGTGAAAAGTGAAAAACTAGAGGTGAAGAAAGGTGCACACGTTGGTATACAGAAAATATAATACCACTCCCAGCAAAAAATATACTAACAGAGGCAGTAATATCGACCAGGCAAACCTAATCAAAATCTGCCAAAAAGAGAGTCTCATCTGTTATACTCATAGTAACACAAGCATCCTGCTTGTGAACGTTCTTCATAGCATCCTGCTCGCGAAATATCCAAAATGGAAATTCTCATCTATTCTACTCCTCTAAAAATATGTCCCTTTGTAAACCCTTTTTCATCCATCTTAATATTAAAAACTTCGTTTCCTTTAGTATCATCCTGCTCGCGAAATATCCAAAATGGAAATTCTCATCTATTCTACTCCTCTAAAAATATGTCCCTTTGTAAACCCTTTTTCATCCATCTTAATATTAAAAACTTCGTTTCCTTTAGTATTATTCAAAAATGCGTTAACAATTTTTGAAATAAGATCTCTTTTTACTGCTCTTAGATCAATTCTAAGCTTTAAATTCATATTTAAAAGCATATCTCTTTCATTAATCAAGTTCTGCGTATGAGCGTTTAATATGTGGGTTCTGCAACTTTCGTCGATAAAGATAGGATGTTTTACCTTACAATCCTTAAGATAAAAATCTCTACTTTCACACAAATCTGAACACTTACTTTTTGGGTATAAAACACATCCTTCTGAAACCATCATTTCTAAATTGCCATATGCAGTAATTTCAAGAGGAATATTGCTTCTTAAATCTGAAATTTCTCTAAGGTTTAATTCATTTGAAACGTGGATCATTGAGGCTCCCAATTCCTGAAACAGTTTTACTGTAAGAGAATTAAAGGTATTTAAGGAGTGATCTACTACAAAGCTTATACCTTCAGAGAGAACAAAGCTAAGCATAGCACTGTTTGCTACTAGTATTGTTGGATCTTCTTGTTTTTTTATAATTTCAGCTATAAAATCAAATTCTTTTCTTATAATCCTTGGCGTTGAAATTATCATTTGCCCATTTGATTGTTCAATCATCCTTTTTGCCTGTTTAAAGATTTCTGGTGAGTAATGAAACTTTTCTTTGTATCCTTCTGGACCAAATAGAATAGTTTTTGCCCCATTTTCTAATGCTATTTCCAAGTCCTCTATCGAAGATAGTCTAAAAATATAATCAGAAATAATTTTTACACGTTTTGGCTTATTGGCAATTAACCTTTCTATATCAAACTTGTCCTTCTTTATTTCTTCCTTTTCTTCTCGTTTTAAAAGGAATTTTTTTATCTCCTTTATGTAACCTAATGGTAACATTAAATTTTCATTGTTTTCAAGCTTAATATCAAAAGAAAAGGGATGGTCTGTCGTATTTAACTTCTCGGATAGCAGTTTTTCAGTAGTTGGGTGTTTTTTGGCAATTTGCAACTCTATTCTTTTAATAAATTTTTCTTTCTTGTTATTTGTTTCTACTGTTAATTCGTTTGGTTTTAATTTTATGTAAACCTCTACGGGATATCTCTTTATTGAATGTCTAAATATTTCATTAGCTCTTTCCTCTAGCATGCTACATCTTACCCTAAAAACTCTATCATTTTCGCGTATCTGTGATTTTATTTGGTTGTTTGATATAAAGACTTTGTTGTCTCTTATGTAAAAGTCATTTGATTCAAGGGTTATATTACCCTTGGAAGAAAATACTACAAAACAGTCATTTTCTTTACATTCTCTTATAGGTTCAAAGTATAAATCGTTTTTTGAGTTAGCTATCCTCCCTATATACAAGCCCCTATTGTTAGGTCTTGAACTGTCCATAAATGTGTTTTCTTTATTCTTTATTAGCTTTATCTGAGAATTCTTCCTTAGATGTACGGGTGCGTTTATGTTGTAGGTTGTAAAAGTTCTATTAAAACATTCTGCCAAGTCATCCAAATCGCTCTTTGAAGGTTCAAATTCCTGTTTTTTATCAGATAAATATAGTTCTTTAATGATATCTAAGGCTTTTCTGTATATTCGAGTAACATTTGCTACATATGTTCTTGATTTTAGTCTACCCTCTATCTTTAGAGATTTTATTTTCGTTTTCACAACATCTCCTAGCACTGGATAAAGGCACAGGTCTTTCATAGAAAGAAGATGTCCTTTTTCAAGTATTCCTGAGTCATTTACAAGACAATATTCTATTCTACACGGTTGTGCGCACCTGCCTCTGTTCCCAGATCTTGCGCCTATCAGGCTGCTCATTAGACACTGTCCTGAATACGAGTAGCACAGAGCCCCATGGACAAATATTTCTGTATCTATTATTTTGGCAATTTCTGAAATCTCAAGCATTGAAAGCTCTCTTGCTAGTATTACCCTTGTAACTCCTAAATCCTTTAGAAGTTTTGCACCCTGTAACGAAGTAGTAGTAGTTTGTGTGCTTGCATGAATTTCTAAATTTGGAAATTCTTTTCTAATCTGATATATTAAACCAAAGTCTTGGACAATTATTGCATCTACTTTTAATCTGTATAACTTTTCAATCAATTGCATGCATTCAGAGATTTCACTGTCTTTTATTAATGTATTCACTGTAATATAGCATTTTGCGTTCCTTTCGTGCGCAAATTGAATAGCTTCTTCAATTTCTTCAGCGCTAAAGTTTTTTGCACCCTTTCTTGCGCTAAAGTTTTTTGCACCAAAATAAACTGCATCAGCTCCAGCGAATATTGCAGCTCTTAAGGTTTCAAAATCACCTGCTGGGGACAACAGTTCTGGAATTAAAATATCCCTTTCAGCTGACACGCTTTACTCCTGGACCTACAATAATGCTCTTTCCGCCTGGTTTTGGTATAAGCCTTATACGGGTTTCAATTCTCTCCTGTATGTATGTAAGGTGGGATATTATACCTATTATCTTATTTTCCTGCTTTAGATTAGATATTGCATCGAGTGCGGTTTCTAGTGTTTCTTCGTCTAGTGTGCCAAAGCCTTCATCAAGGAACAAGGAGTCTACTCTAACGTTCTTGCTTGACATAGAAGAAAGACCAAGTGCTAGAGCAAGGCTAATTATAAAGCTTTCTCCGCCTGATAAATTCTTTATGCTTCTTATTTCACCCGCCTGATAGTTATCGATTACAGAAAAAGAAAGTCTCTCATTTTTGTCTCTTGTTAAGATATATCTGTCAGTTATTCTTTTCAAATGTTTATTTGCATGTTTTATCAAACTATCAAAGGTTATTTCTTGTGCAAAGCTCCTGAATTTTTTGCCATCGGATGAACCTATAAGATCGTATAATGTATTATACCTGTTAAATTCCATATCTTTTAATTTGATTTTTTCTATCAAGTCCTTATATAATTCCTTTTTTTCATCGTTTACAGATAATTTTTGTTTTATTTCTCCCATTTTTAGCCTAATATCCTTTAATTTAGAATTAATATCATCCATTTCATGCATAATTTGATCAAGATCGACAGCACTTTCTTTGAGATGTATCTTCAATACTTCTAATTCCCTTTTTCTTTCTTCTATTTTTGAAATAATTAATTCCCTTTCTTTCTCTAAATCACTAATTTTTTTTGAAATAGCATCGATCTCATTCACAAAGGAAAGCGATTCCTCAAAGTCTATTGTAGATATAAAATTGTTCTCTCTTAAGAGATTTTCAAATTCATCTTTTTTAAGTTTGAAATCCTCTTCTATTGCGCCTTTTTCCCGTTTAAGATTTTCAATTTCGCCTCTTAAGAAGGCTATTTTTCCATTAGTATCGTTGAGGCTGTTCTTTTTATCCTCATTTTCTTCAATTAGTTTTTTTATCTCAGAGTTTATTCTCTCTATACATTCATCTGGGTCATCGTCTCTAAATTTTTCAAATCTTTTTAACTTTAGAGTTGTAATATTTCTGTTGATTTTATCAATTTGATCCCTATATTCTCTTATTTTTTCCTGTATTTTGCTAGCGTCTTCTTGTGCCTTATTTAAAATCTCAATTTTGTTTCTTCTCTCTATTTGTAGCTTTTCAAGAGAATTTTTTCTTTCTATAAATTCTTCAGATTTTGTTTTAAGTTTTGAATAAAGAATATCTAATTCTTTTAAATTAATTTCTTTAATGCTTTCTTTAATGCCACAATCCCCTAACGTATTTAAAATTTTTTCTTCTAGAAAATCAATCTTTTTGAGCAGCTGATCCCTTTCAGATGAGAGTTTTAAAATTTCTGCTGAAATACTTTCATCTTTATGTTTTTTTGCATTGTAAGCTTCATTTAGCTTGTTTAAGCTTTCCTGTAAATTCATACGTTTTTCTTTTACTTTATTTAAATTGTATTCATGTGATTCATACCTCTTGACTATCTCTTCTAATTTCTTTTTGCTATTTTCATTTTTTTCTATCTCGGTTTCTAGACAATTAATGTCTATTTTATAGCTCAATTTAGTTTCGTTGTTTCTGATTTTGGCATTTAGATCAAGTTTTTCCTTTTCAAGTCTTTCTTTTTTATCATAGCTATTTTTAATTTCACCTTCTAATTTTATAATTTTTATGTTAGTTTCAGCTATACTAGATTTAAGGGTTTCTAGATACTCTGCCCTTTTGTTATATTCCTCAACTAAAACGTTATCAATTAAAGCGTCTTCTTTTTGTCTATAAGGGTGGTGAATTGAACCGCACACAGGGCAGGGTTCTCCCTCTTTTAAAAGCCCCCTCACTCTTTCAAAGCTTTTTAAGAGGCTAAATTCATCGTATTTTTTCTTGTTTTGGTTTAAAAATTCTTCAGTAAGTCTTTTTTCTTCTTCTTTTTGTTTTCTTTCTTTCTCTAAGTTTTCTTTTTCTAATTTGAGAGATTCAAGTTTTTCAACCTCATTCTTTATTTCGATTTCAAGTTTTTCAACCTCATTCTTTATTGACTTACACCCTTCAAGATAAATCTGATCTGACCTTGCTTTTTCTAATTCAATCTTTATTTCATCAACGTTTTTGTTTGCTAATACGTTTTCAATCTCTTTTTCAAGCAATTCTTTCTCTGAAGATAGACGTTCTATCTCTATTTTTTGTTTATTTAGCTCACTTAAATCAGCATTTATCTCAATAGCTATCTCTTCACTTTTTTTGTTTAAATCTTGCAGTTCATCTTCTATTTCAAGAATTCTCTTTTTAAAATTTTTTATCATCTCTATATCAGTTTTTATCTCTGGGAGGACATTGTTTAAATTTCCAAAAGCCATGTTTTCTTTTATGTAAGTCTTTAAACTATTTATTTTATTTTCAATGCTAGTAATACTTTCCTTTATATCTTCGTTTTGTTTTATAATTTTTAACATTTCTTCTTCTTCGTTGTTTCGCAACTTTTTATAGGATTCTAAGTCTTTCTGGTTAATTTTTATATCATAATCAAGCGATCTAATTTCCTTTAAAACTGGTTCTAACAATTCTTTATCTTTTTCCTTCTTTTGTAAATTAACGTTTATGTTTTCTAGTTCAATCTTTAACCCTTCGAGTTGTCTGTCTAAATCTCTTTTCTTTTCCTCTTTATTTTTTAGGTTGTCTTCTTTATTCTTTATGGATTCATTAATATCTTGTAATTCTTTGTATTTGGGATAAAGGTCTTTTGCGAGTTGTGCTCGATCTCTTTTTAACCTTTGTGGTTCAAAGTCTTTTATTTCTTGCTCTATTCTTAAAAGATCCTCTTCTAATTCTTTTAGTCCAAGTTCAAGTTCTTTCTCCCTTCTTTTTTTATTAGCTAAATCGTTTAGTTTTGAGAGTTCTTCATCGTACCTTTTTTCTTGCTCTAGACACCCCTCGTATTCGAGTCTAAGTTTTCTTTCATCTTCATGGGATAATGTATTCAAACTCGCAAGATCTCTATTCAAAGAATCTCTCTCTTCCTTTAAGGCTTTTCTCTTCTCGTGAACGTATATGGAAATTTCGCTGTAGATCTTTGCTCCGGTAATCTGCTCAAGAATTGCAGATCTGTCATCAAGATTTGCTTTTAAAAAGGATGCGAAATCGCCTTGTGCAAGGAGAATAGACCTTGTAAATTGATCGTAGCTCATTCCTGTTATCTCATTTATTTTCTCTTCTACCTTTTTTGTTTTTGTTTCTAAAATCTTATTGTTTTTAATATCAAACAGCTCTCTTTTCGGTTGTTGTGATTTAGTTTTACTTTGTCCCCAGTATACCCTGTATACGCCTTTTTGTGTTTCAAATGTAACTTCTGAGAAACACTCTTCTGTATTCCTTGACATCAACTCGTTATTATTTGTAGAAATTTTGTTCAACCTTGGGGTTCTTCCATACAGAGCAAGGGAGATGGCATCCAATATTGTAGATTTTCCCGAACCAGTTTGGCCTGTAATTAAAAATATAGAGCTTGAGGTAAAATCTGGGTGAGTAAAATCAATTAGCCACTCATTGTAAATGGAATTTATATTTTTTAGTCTAATTTTAAGAATCTTCACTTGATAGATCCCTTTCGCTCATATATCTAAGTATTTCTTTAAAGGCATTTCTCAATTCAGATCTTTGTTCCTCAGGTACAGATTTTTCCTCTAAACATCTCTCAAACATTGAAATCGGATCTAAACTTAATTCATTATCAGAAGACTCAAATTCATCGTTTAAGGAATTAGATAACCTACCATTTTTAATTTTTAATATTTCTATATTATTTGATCTAGACAAACTTTCAACTTGTTCTTTTAAATTAGATATTATCTCTTCTCCTGTATATACTACCTCTAAATAATATTCTTTACCCGTGTTAGATAATTCCTCTAATTTTTGAGCTATTTCTTTAATGTTGCCACTTATAGAGATTAGATCTTTCTTCTTTGGTACTTCAATGCTTTCTACGGTTAAATTCTTATTATAAAATTGAGCTAAAAAAACCTTCTTTTTTTGTTCGTTAGATTTAAACCCCATTGGCAATAAGGAGCCAGAATATCTAATTTTTTCATTTTTGCCTATTATTTGTGGCGTGTGAATGTGACCTAGGGCAATGTAGTCAGCCTCTTGTGGCAGAAATTCTACTGGTATCTGGCATAGAGATCCTATATAGAGATCTCTTATCCCATCGTCATCTTCTAAAATGGCAGAGCCTAAGAAAAGATGTCCCATTATTATTATTGGTATGTCTAATTTCAACTCATTCTTTTTGTTTTTTGCAATTTCAAATACCAGGTTATAGTGTTTTTTGATAGCCTTGATAACTTTAGTTTCCCTCTCACTTATAGACTCGCCTTCTTCGGGAAGTCTTAAATCCTTTTCTCTTAAATATGGTACTGCACAAACTATTAAAATTGGCTCGTCATTATCCGATAAAACTATAACTTCATCTTCTGGGTTTTCTGAAATTGACCCTATTACGTGAACGTTTAAGACCTTTAATATCTCCTTTGGTGCCGATAGAAAGGAGGGCGAGTCGTGATTGCCAGAAGTTATCACTACGCCTTTGCAATTGGATTTAGATATATTGTGCAAAAATCTGTAATATAGCTCTTGTGCCTGACTGCTTGGAGTACTTGTATTAAAGATATCTCCTGATATTAGCACTACGTCGACATTCTTTTCTTCTATTACTCTATATAGCCAATTTAGGGCAAATTCAAACTCATCGTATCTTCTCTTTGAACAAATGGTATCTCCAATATGCCAATCAGACGTATGCAGAACCCTCAATGGCTTTGTTTTATTCAAATCCGCTCCTTAATAAATTTACAGTTTAGAAAATCGTTTAAACTCAGTTTATGTTAATGTCCTTTTCCCATTTTAGGCCACTTACATCAATTAATTCTATTTTGTATTTTCCCTTTTCGAGCTTTATATTTTGGGTTGGCAATAAATCTATCTCAGCCTTAGCGCCAAGGGGCACTACTAAGCTATATTTATTTGGTTCTATCTTGTTAAAGTAAAAATTTTTAATTTTTGACTTGTCAACGTTTGTCTCGTTTGGATCGAAGGTTTCAACTATGTTGCCAGAATCATTAGATACAATAATTTGTCTAACAAACGCTCCGTATGTGTCTGGTCCGTCAACCCTGTAAAGAATCATTTTCAACGCTCCGTTGCCGTATAAATTTGCACTTAAGATTTCTATTTTTGGCACTTTTGAGAGATTATATAGTTTGCCATAGAGTCCGTTGTGCAGTGCTTGGTATGTAAAAAGTGTTATAAAAACTGCTATTATGCTGAAAATTAAAGCTATATTTCTTATCTGGACACTGTTTAGGTCAAAAGGACCAGATGTAAGAAGTCTTAAGATTTTTGAAGTCCTATTTTTTAAGAGAAGATAATCTATGGAAAATAGTCCGCCTCCGAAGCACATAACGACTAAACCGCAACCAATCCCTGCAATGCCTATTTGCCACTCGTCTACGCACGTCGAGCCCAACCAACCAGAACCCAAAAGTATACCAAGTGATAATAGCGTTGCTCCGAGCGAGGATAATCTTGTTAACAGTCCCAGAATTAACCCAATCCCTACTAAACCTTCAATAATAGTAAATGTGAATAAGAAAATATAAAGTAAATGAACATGAGTTATTAAAAATTCTATCATTGGTTTAATAAATAGAGCATGTGGCAGAAAGTGGTTGAAAGCGTGCCCCATATATGCAGGTGAATTTGGATCTAATTTCTCTGGATCGTTTATCACTCTTCTTAAAAAAGCGCTGAAAAATTGCCACCCTAAAATAAGTCTAATAGGAGTGACAAGAGTAGATATGCTATCAAAGGAAATCTTCTTTTCTGGTTGCACTTTTGTTCCCCTTAATTTTAAGGATATATAATTTAATATTATTATACTTCAATTGTTAACGCTAATTATTAACGCTACAACTTTTCGATCGCAAGCTTTTTAATGTTCTTGATCTAAGTCAATTATTTTTTAGGGTTAAGCAGTTACAATGTAAAATATAAATGTAATGTAAAAAGAAGTGAATTTAGGGGAAAATCTTTTGAAAGGTGGGGTATGAATTGAGCGATTGGATAGAAGAGAAAAGAGAACCTTGTTTGGCTGAAGAAGGCTATAGAAAGAGATTTTCTTATGACAAAGTAGTTAGATCCACGCATGGTGTAAACTGTACTGGTTCCTGTAGCTGGCAGATATTTGTGAAAGATGGCATTATTACTTATGAAATCCAGCAAAACGATTATCCATCTACTCAGGAGGGTCTTCCTGAATATGAGCCAAGAG
>Ga0078972_1004119_pt1 | contig 41106 bp, 32 predicted proteins | sample YelNatPaOPGAMG01_FD_67568 | JGI IMG/M metagenome (GOLD analysis project Ga0078972, IMG submission 67568) | Hot spring thermophilic microbial communities from Obsidian Pool, Yellowstone National Park, USA - OP-RAMG-01 (SPADES assembly) (version 2) | ecosystem: Environmental > Aquatic > Thermal...
CTACGACTCGGCGGGAGGAACGACCACGTTTTCGACCCTGAAGGTACGACTCACGCCGCAACGACGGCCTTGTCGACGCTCCTCCCGCCCCCACATCACCCGTTGTTCAGAGCGCTCCTAGCGAACCTTGGCCACCAGAAACACCTAGTGGCGTGCCGTCACCGCCAACGGGGCGGTATCCTCGCTCACCGGTTCACGGCGGCGCGGTCGCACATTGTCGATGCCGCGCGGGTGAACCACCTGAGGCCACCAGAACCAGCGCCCCAGCAGGGTGGCGATCGCCGGCATGAGCAACGTGCGCACGACCAGCGTGTCAAGCAACAGGCCGACGCAGATGGTAGTGCCCATCTGGCCGATGACCCGCAGATCGCTGCCGAGCATGGCGAACATGGTGAAGGCGAACACTAAACCGGCAGCAGTGACCACCCCGCCGGTACCGGCCATCGACCGGATGGTCCCCGTCTTCAACCCGGCGTGGATTTCGTCTTTGAACCGGGAAACTAGTAGCAGGTTGTAATCGGATCCGACGGCCAACAGGATGATGACCGACATCAACATCACGATCCAGTGGACTTTGATGCCGAACAGATCCTGCCAGATGAGCACCGAAAGTCCGAACGACGCGGCAATCGAACTGGCAGCGGTGCCGACAATCACCAGCGCGGCGACCAGACTGCGGGTGAGCAGCAACATGATCATGAAGATCAGCGTCAACGACGACACCACCGCGATCATCAGGTCATATTTGGCACCGTCATGCATGTCCTTGAAAGTTGCAGCCGTACCACCGAGATAAATCCTGGCGTCCTGCAACGAGGATTGCTTCAGTCCTTCCTGGGCTGCGGTTCGTTCCGCATCGACCCGTGCGATTCCTTCCGGAGACATCGGGTCGCCCTGATGGGTGATGAAATAGCGAGCGGACCTGCCGTCCGGCGACAAAAACATTTTCAGACCGGTCTTGAAGTCTGGGTTATCGAAGGCCTCGGGTGGCAGGTAGAAGAAGTCATCGTTGCGCGATGCGTCGAAACTTTGGCCCATGACGATAGACGTATCGCTCATCGCCTCCATTTGGTTGATCATCGCCTGGAAGGTGCTGTGCATCGTCAGCGTCAAGTCGCGCGTCATTTTGAGCGACTCGATCTGCGGCGGCAGCAGCTCGGCCAGTTGCGGCTGCAGTGCGTCGACGGCGTCAAAGTCATTCGAGAGCTTGTGGAACTTTTCGTCGAGCACGTCGATTTCGTCCAGCGAGTCCCATAACGACTTCAGCGAGAAACAAATGGGAATGTCGTAGCAGTGTTTCTCCCAATAAAAGTAACTACGTATAGGTCGCCAAAAATCGTCGAAATCCGCGATGTGATCCCGCAAGTCGTCAGTAATCTGCGACAGCTCGTGTGTGTCGACGTCGGTGCGATGCGTAGCCTCGACGAGTCGCCTCTGAACGTTATATGTTTCCTGCAATGTGTCGATAGTTTTTTGCAAGTCGGCGGCCATAACCAGCATGTCGGCGACTCGCGCCTTCAGAAACGCCATGTTCTGCATGGTCGTCTGGCCCTGAATACTGTTCTGAAACGGGATCGAACTGTGCTGAATGGGGATACCCAAGGGCCTCGTGATGTCCTGGACCATAACGATGCCCACGACACGGAGCACGTTTTTCGCCACACGGTCCAAAACCAGCATGTCGGCGGGATTGCGCATATCGTGATCGGCCTCGACCATCAACATGTCCGGATTCATCCGGGCCTGCGAGAAATGCCGGTCGGCGGCCGCGTATCCGAGATTGGCCGGAGCACTGGCGGACAAGTAGTAGCGATCGTTGTAACTGGTTGTGTAGCTGGGCAGGCCGAGCATGCCGATCAAAACGATCGCGGCGCTCACCGCGAGAATCGGCGCAGGCCAGCGCACTACTGCGGTGCCCACCCGCCGCCACAGCCGGCCCTGGCCTTTGCTTTTGGGCTCGAACAGGCCGAAACGACTGCCGACGCGAAGAACCGCCGGCCCCAGTGTGAGCCCAGCCGCCACCACGATCAGCATTCCGATCCCCACCGGGGCGCCCATCGTGTGGAACCAGGGCAGCCGGGCAAAGCTGAGGCAGTACGTCGCCCCGGCGATGGTAAGACCCGACCCCAGGACAACCGGGGCTACACTGCGAAAAGTTGTGTAGTAAGCCGTTTCGCGGTCCTCGCCGGCCCGGCGCGCCTCCTGATAGCGGCCGATGAGGAAAATCCCGTAATCGGTGCCGGCGGCGATCGCCAGCATCGTGAGGATATTCGCCGCAAACGTGGTGAGCCCGAACACGTCGTTGTAAGCCAGCACTGCCACAACGCCCCGCGACGACAGCAGCGCTATCCCGGTCATGAACAGCTGTACCAGCGTCGTGACGATGGAGCGGTAGACGAGAAACAACATGATCGCGATCGCCCCGAGGGTGAACAGCGTGATCTTGGCCAGGCTGGCGTTCCCGATCACGTGCATGTCGTCGGAGAGCGCCGCCGGACCGGTGACATAGGCCTTCACTCCGGGCGGCGCCGGGGTGTGGTTGACGACTTTGCGGACCGCTTCGACGGATTCGTTCGCCAGTGTGGTGCCCTGGTTACCGGCGAGATTGAGCATCACGTAGGCAGCTTTGGCGTCGGTACTTTGGACGCCAGCCGCGGTGAGTCGATCACTCCAGAAGTCCTGGATGTGCTGGATATGCCGGGGATCCTGCCGCAGTTGGCGGATGATGTCATCGTAGTAGCGATGCGCGGCGTCGCCGAGCGGCTGCTGACCCTCCAGGACGATCATGATCGTGCTGTTGGAGTCGAATTCCTTGAAGTCGTGACCCAGGCGCATCATCGCTTGCATGGACGGCGCGTCCATGGGCGCCATCGGCGCCGAGTGCGCTTCGCCGACGATTTCCAATTTCGGCACGACGGTGTTTACCACCACGGTCACCAGCACCCATGCCAGGATGATCGGCACCGCGAAGAGGCGAATCGTGTGCGGGATGACCGGCTTATGGGTGGATCCGGTGCTCGTGATGGTCATGCGGACTTCACCAGACAGAAGGTTTGGGCGTTCAGACCGTCGGAGGTTTGCTCCTCGCGCAGCACACCGTCCACGGTGATACGGCAACCGATGCGGTCACCGTCACCCTGCGCCATGATGTTGGCGCTGACCGAGGGCAAGGTCGTGCTGATGGTGTACGACCACGGCAGCGGCGCCGCATCGACTTGGTGTGTATTAGCTTCGGCATCCCAGTAGTTGATGCTCGCGGTGCTACCGGCAGGGCCGAAGACCTCGTATATCACGACCTTGGGGTTGAACTGCACGATCTCGATCCCGGCGTTGGCGTTCGCGTTGAGGTCCGCAGAGCCGAACATCCGGTGAAGCCGCGACACGACTAACCCCGAGAACCCCAGCACGACGATCAAGGCCAGAGGTATCCAGGCGCGTTTGGCCATCCTGGCAAGTGCGGTCACGACTCCTCGTCTCCTCCCGGTCTCCTCGTGCTCATCGACCGACGACCGTTTGTACCCTGACTTAGTCACGGATTCACCACCCCAGCAGGCTGAGCGCCCGACACCCGCGGAACCTTCGCCCGGCTAATTATCGTAGACGTGCGGTACGGCAGCGTTCCGTCCGGGTCGATCGGCGGTGGGCTGGTTGGCGGCGACCCGCTGCACCCGGCTTCGCCGTGCTTGCGATCGCCGCTGGGCTGGTTGGCGGCGACCCGCTGCACCCGGCTTCGCCGTGCTTGCGATCGCCGCTACAGTGCCACCCGGCCGGTGATCGGCGGCAGATCCGCCAAGGTGACGATCCCAGGTTTGGCCGCCACAACCGCGGGCAGCGCGTTGGTGACCGGCATCGCGGTGTAGATCATGCCTAAACCCATGAAACCCGGTTCGGTCCAATCCCGCGGCGGCAGACAATGAATCACCGTACGCATGTTGGGCAGGCCGAACACCTGGATGACGTGGCCGTGCTCGAGTGGTTTCGGTGGTGTGACGTGGTCTCCCATGATCCAGTTGAAACCGACGCTGACGACGTTCTTCTCACCGGCCCATCCGCGGTGGTAGCCATAGACGCCGCCAACGGTTCCGGCCGGGATCGTCATGAAGCCCAAGTCAGTGTCGGCGGTGGCGGTGGTGAACTGGACATCGAAGGTCATCGTGTCCAGCGTCGCCCCGATCGCGTCGGCCATCATGGCCGCCGCCTCGGCGAAGACTTCGCTTTCGCGGCGCACGGTTTCGGCCAGTCCCGGTGTGTCGGGGTCTTGCGAGAACCCCATCGCGGTCTGAGTGCCCGCCGATTCGTAGGTCGAGCAATCGACCGACTCGGTGATCCGAATTTCGTCGACTCGCTCGCAGGCGGCGGACAGCACCATGCCGACCAGGTTCGTCATGCCGGGATGCGCGCCGCTTCCGAAGATCGTCGACCCGCCCCGCTGGCAGGCGTCTACGATCCGTTGCCGATCCTGCGGCGCTTGCTTGCCGCCGGTGATCCATGCTGCGCTGGAGCACACGTTGACGCCGGCCTCCAGAAGTCGGACCAGCTCGTCGATGTTGGGCCACAGCGGGTTGTAGCAGCAGCCGTCGGGTTTCAGCGCGAGTAGCGCGTCGATGTCGTTGGTGGCCCGCACCCCGGTCGGCCGCGGCCAGCCGGACAGCTCGGCGGCGTCGACGCCGACCTTGTCGGCACCGTGCGCATACACACCGACCAGCTCCATGTCGGGTCTACCGATAATGGCGTGCAGCGATCGTCGCCCGATGTTGCCGGTGGTCCACTGAATCACGCGCAGCGGTCGGTCAGTTGTGCTCATATTGTTCCCTCTTCTTAGGTCGGCGAGCAGACGCAGAATCGCACAAATTCACGGGCGAATGTGCGATTCTCTGTCTGCTCGCGAGTCGATGGTGACCAGCGACTGCGCCGTCGGCATTTCGCGCGCGTGCGCCTACAGCGTGACGACCTGGTAGTCGGCGAGGTGCTCGACCAGGACGCGCAATTGATCGTTTGACGACCCCAGCGTGTGCTCGATGGCGGTGAGCCGAGCCGCGTAGTGGCCGACCGGATACTCGGCGGTCATTCCGATGCCGCCGTGCAGCTGGATCGCTTCCTGGGCGATGTGCCGCCCTGATCGGCCGATCTGAAGCTTGGTCCGCGCCGCGATCACCGGGTCGAGTTTGCCTTCGGCGATCGACATCGCCGCGTATAGGTTCATGCTGCGGGCCAATTCCAGCGAGACGTACATATCGGCGGCACGCTGGGTCAGCGTCTGGAATTTGTTCAGCGTCACCCCGAACTGCTTGCGGGTCTTGAGGTAATCGGCGGTCAGGCGGAGCGCTTCCGCCATGGCACCGACCGCCTCGGCGCATAACGCAGACTGGATGCGGATGACCGCGTTGCGGATGGCTACCGACGCGTCGACCGCATTCCCGAGCGGTTCACCGGCCGCGTCGTCTAGGTCGATCTGCGCACCGCGGTGACCGTCGAACGTCTGGTAGGGATGTCGGGTGACGGCATCTGCCTCGACTAAGAACAGCCCAGTCCCGCCGGCCGGCAACGTGGCGCTGACCACCAAGTTGTCGGCGCAGTGACCGGCGAGCACCGGGTTCTTACGCCCACTCAGCACCCACGAATTCCCTTGCTGAACAGCGCGCGTGGTACGCAAATCAGTCGCCGAACGCACTCCGGGCTCAGAGTGTGCGAACGCCAGCAGCCTCTGGCCCGCAGCGACCTCATCGAGCAGCCGTTTTTGACCGGTGGTCCCCCATTCGGCGATGATCGCGCCTGGCCCGAGGGCTGCCTGCACCACCGGTTCCGGTGCCAGTCGGCGTCCAACTTCTTCGAGTACCAACATGATTTCGATCTGGCCCGCCTCGGCCGGATCGAATCCGAGGCCCAGGATCCCGACGTCGGCCAGTTGGCCCCACACCTCACGGCTCCAGCCCAGATCGGTGCCGACGATCTTGTTGCGGCTCTCCAGGTCGTAACTACGTGACAGCAGGTTCCGGGTGGTGTCGCGAAGCAGCGCTTGTTCGTCGCTTATCTGGAAGTCCATCGCCTGCCATCCGCTCCTATCCGTCTCACAAGCCCAGTATCGTCGACGCGATGATGGTGCGCTGCACCTCGTTGCTTCCGCCGTAGATCGATGTCTTGCGGAAGTTCAGGTAATGCGGCGCACTGCGTTGCGCCCATAGTGGTGAGGCGACCTCGTCACCCGCCTCGAACGGTAAGGCATCCGGGCCGGCCACCTCGACGAGCAGTTCGGTGGCCATCTGCTGCAGCTGGCTGCCGCGTAATTTGAGAACTGATGATGCTGGGTTGGGTTTGCCGTCCGACGAGCCCGACGCCACCCGCATCTGAGTGAGTTCTAGCGCCAGTAAATCGTTTTCGGTCTCGGCAAGGCGGGCTGCGAAAAGCGGATCAGCGAGCATGCCGGTGTCGGCAGCACGCTCCTTGACTTCAGCGAGGCGAACTTTGGTGCGGCCCACCCCGGCGATGCCGGTACGTTCGTTGCTCAGCAGGAACTTCGCATAAGTCCAGCCCTGATTTTCTTCTCCGACAAGCTGATCGGCGGGTACCCGGACCTCGGAGAAGAACACCTCGTTCACCTCGTGGCCGCCGTCGATCAGTTTGATTGGCCGCATCGTGATCCCCGGGGTATCCAAATCGATCAGCAGAAAAGAAATTCCGGCCTGTTTCTTGGGTGCCTGCGGGTCGGTGCGCACCAGACAGAAGATCCAATCTGCGTACTGACCCAACGTCGTCCAGGTCTTCTGGCCGTTGACGACGTAGCTATCTCCGTCGCGCACCGCCGTGGTGCGCAGCGACGCCAAGTCCGAGCCGGCTTCCGGTTCGGAGAATCCCTGGCACCACCAGATGTCCAGGCTGGCCGTGGGCGGCAGGAAGCGCTGCTTGGTCTGCTGAGAACCGAATTCCGCGATCACCGGGCCGACCATCTTGACGTTGAAGTTCAATGGCTCGGGCACCGAGGCCAGCTGCATCTCGTCGAGCCAGATCTGGTGTTGGGCGGATGTCCAGTCCTTACCGCCCCACTCCACCGGCCAGTTGGGTACCGCCAGGCCGTGCTCGTGCAGGATCTTGTGACTGGTGACGACGTCGTCGCGGCTCAGTGGCAGGCCCAGCCGCGTCCGCTCGCGGATATCCGCGGGAATCTGCGTCACGAAGAAGCGACGCAGTTGGTCGCGAAAGGCGGCTTCCTCCGCTGTGAGGGCCAGCTGCACAGTAGTCTCCTCTGTCGGTGGAACTGGTGGTCCCGACTTGCCACGTTAGCGGTATCGGCCGATCAGGTATGCCGTGACCGGGTTGTAGCGACAGGGCACGGTCGTTGTGCACAGTCCGGCGTTGATGCACAGCTAGGGGTCGGGACGCGATGCTCGGGTGCTGCCGCGGCGGTCGGTCTGCCTACGGTCGGTGCATGCGAACAGAACTGCCCGCCGAGCGGTTGCACCGACGAATCGGTGCCCAACGCGGTACCGACGCCGACCCGGCCGACGACACAGCAGACGGGAGTGACCTGAACTCATTGCTGCCGCGCTGGCTTCCGGACGGGTCGGCGCAGCACGCCGCCGGCTGGTTGGCCAAGGTGCGCGCCGACCCGGGTCGCGCCGGTGCCATCGCATTGGCGACGATCGCCGCCATCGCGGTGCTGATCACCGTGTTCACCCTGGTCCGCGACGATCCGGCACCGGTAGCGTCGGCCAAGCTGCCTCCGGTGGAGATGGCGTCGAGCCAGACGCCCGCTGCCGGCCCGTCGGTCGGTCCCGGGCAACCGGTGGTGGTCAGTGTGGTTGGCCTGGTGCACACCCCCGGGCTGGTGACGCTGACACCTGGCGCGCGCATTGATGACGCGCTCAAGGCGGCTGGCGGCACGCTGGACGGAGCGGACACGATCGGGTTGAACATCGCCCGTCAGGTCAGTGACGGTGAACAGATCGTGGTCGGGCTCGCGCCCACCAAAGGCCAGCCATCCGTCTTGGGTAGCTCGGTGAGCCCGGGCGCGATGGCCGCGGCAACGCCGGGCAAACCCCCGCCGCCGACCACGGCAAAGCGTGGTGGGGTAGTTGATCTCAACACCGCGACGGTCCAGCAATTGGACACCTTGCCGGGCATCGGGCCGGTGACCGCGGCCGCGATCGTGGCGTGGCGCGACGCCAACGGCAAGTTCAACAGCGTCGACCAGCTCGCCGAGGTGGACGGTATCGGACCGGCACGCCTGGAGAAGCTGCGCGCGCTGGTCCGTGTCTGAAACAGGTGCCCTACTCGTCGGGCGGGGAGCCGAGGTCGCTGGGTCTCGATCTGCGGCTGGTGCCTGCCGCACTGACTGGCTGGCTCGTCACAGCGGCTGGGATTGTCTGGCAGATCGGCACCATCCTTGCCGCGATGGGCATCGCCACCGCGGTGTTCGCGACGGTGTTGCGGCACGTTGCGCGGGTCCGCGCGATCGGTACCGCGCTGGCCGCTGCTGGTGTCGTGGCTGCCGGCTTGGGGTTCGCGATCGCGCTGCGCGTCAACGCGGTCGCTCACCACCCGATCACCGCGGCCTACGGAACGACCGCCCAGGTGACGGTCACGCCCAGCGAAAGCGCACTGTCGCTGGGCCGGGGCCGGCTGATGATGCGCGCGACTCTGCACCAGGTCGGAGGCCGCGAGGTGTCGGGCCGGGTGGTCGTTTTCGCCAGAGCAACCGATTTCGGCGACGTGATGGTGGGTCAGCCGGCGCGGTTCCGGGCCCGTATCACCCGCCCCACCCGCCATGACCTGACGGTGGCGACCCTGAATGAGATCGGGGAGCCGACACTGGAACGCGCTGCGCCGGTGCATCGGGCTGCGCAGGCCGTCCGCGACCGGTTCGCCGCCGCCGCCCGCCGCGGGTTGCCGGCTGACCAGGCGGCGATGCTGCCCGCCCTGGTGCTCGGTGACACTTCCGCAGTCACGACTCTGGTCAGCCAGGAATTCAAGACGGCCGGTATGACCCACCTGACGGCGGTATCAGGGGCGAACGTGACCATCGTGTGCGGGGCGGTGCTGTTCTCGGCACGAGTGATCGGGCCGCGGGCGGCGGTGGTGCTGGCGGCGGTCGCGCTGGTGGTGTTCGTCATCGTGGTGCAACCGACGGCCAGCGTGCTGCGCGCGGCGGTGATGGGAGCTATCGCCCTGGTCGGTGTGTTGTCGTCGCGCCGGCGTCAAGCTATTCCGGCCCTCTCGGCCGCCGTGCTGGCGTTGATGGTCGCCGCGCCGCAGCTGGCAGTTGATGTCGGCTTCGCGCTGTCGGTGGTGGCGACCGCCGCGCTGGTGGTCATCGCGCCGGTATGGTCGCGGCGTCTGGTGTCGGCCGGGTGGCCTAGTTCGCTGGCCGACGGGGTGTGTGTGGCCTGCGCTGCCCAGCTGGTGACCGCGCCGCTCATCGCCGGCATCTCGGCCCGGGTCAGCTTGGTTGCCGCGGCCGCCAACCTTGCGGTGGCGGCGCTGATCGCCCCGATCACCGTGCTGGGTAGCGCGGCGGCGGTGCTGTGCGTGTGCTGGCCGGCCGGTGGCCAGTTGTTGATCCGGTTCACCGGGCCGGAACTGTGGTGGGTGCTGCACATCGCGCACTGGGCAGCCGCGATGCCGGCGGCCAGCCTTCCTGTTCCCTCCGGATTTTGTGGTGTGGTGCTGGTCGGCGCTGTCGCAGTGCTGATCGTGATCCTGTGGCGATGGCGGTGGTTTCGCGCCGTGATGGCGGGTGCCGGGCTCTGCCTGCTGGCCTGGTCGTTGTCGCGGCTGGTCTGAGACGGCGATCGCAAAGTCGGCGCAGTCGAATGCCGCGGGTCGCCGGCCGTGACACGATCGATCGGTGACCCAAGCGTTGCACCTCGTGCTGGGAGACGAGGAACTGCTGGTGGAGCGGGCGGTGGCCGCAGTGCTGGCGTCGGTGCGGCAGCGGGTCGGCAACGACCCGAACGCCGACTCAAACGCCGATAACGTCCCGGTCAACCGGCTGCGTGCCGGCGAGGTCAGCACCCACGAACTGGCCGAACTGCTGAGCCCCTCGCTCTTCGCCGACGAGCGGGTCGTCGTTTTCGAAGCAGCCGGTGAGGCGGGCAAGGAGGCGGCCGAACTGATCGCGTCCACCGCTGCGGACATCCCGCCGGGCACCGTGCTCGTCGTCGTGCATTCCGGCGGTGGACGGGCCAAGGCGCTGGCCGGTCAGCTGCAGAAATTGGGGGCGCAGGTGCATCCCTGCGCGCGGATCACCAAAACCGGCGAACGCGCCGCTTTCGTCCGCGACGAGTTTCGGTCGTTGAACGTCGAGGTCGACGCGGACACGGTCACCGCGTTGCTCGAGGCAGTCGGCTCCGACTTGCGGGAACTCGCCTCGGCATGTTCGCAGTTGGTTGCCGACACTGGTGGCCTCGTTGATGCTGCCGCGGTGCGGCGCTACCACAGCGGTAAAGCGGAGGTGAAGGGTTTCGATATCGCGGACAAAGCGGTGGTGGGTGATGTCGAGGGCGCGGTGGAGGCGCTGCGATGGGCAATGATGCGCGGTGAGCCGCACGTGGTGCTAGCCGATGCACTGGCCGAGGCGGTGCACACCATCGGCCGGGTGGGTCCGTTGTCGGGTGATCCGTACCGGCTCGCCGGCGAGCTGGGCATGCCGCCCTGGCGGGTGCAGAAGGCCCAGAAACAGGCCCGCCGGTGGTCACCGGACCGACTGGCAACGGCAATGAGACTCGTGGCGGCGCTGAACGCCGACGTCAAAGGGGCCGCTGCCGATGCGAATTACGCGCTGGAAGCCGCAGTACGAAAAGTCGCGATGCTGGTCGCCGAATCCGGTCGCTGATTCAGAGCTTGTTGAAGGCGCGGGCAAGCGCCGACTTCTTGTTCGCGGCCTGATTCTTGTGGATGACGCCCTTGCTGGCCGCCTTGTCCAACTTGCGGTTGGTCGACACCAGCAGCTGGGCGGCCCGGTCCTTCTCGCCGGCTTCGGTAGCCTCGCGGAATGCGCGAATAGCCGTGCGAAGCGAGGATTTCACCGACTTGTTGCGCAGCCGCCGGCGCTCGTTGGTGCGATTGCGCTTCTGTTGCGACTTGATGTTGGCCACGCGGTAGTTCCTTCGTTGATTTGGGTGTACTCGCAGCGGTCGGTGCGAGGCCCCTCGGCATCCGACACCCGGCATTGACTGTCCAGGTTAGCAGTCGGTTACGTTTTGTCCCAAAGCGGACTGTACTGGCCTGCGCAAATGACGGGTGAGGCAACATGTGACAGTGGCCGGTCGAACCTTGCCTGCCGACGCCAGCTTGCAGGCGCACAGCCAGTCGCGGTCGCTTGTACGCCATGAGCGCATCTTCGACGGCTACAACAAGCCGGGTCCATATGCGGCGGCTTTCGATGAGATGTTCGACGAGCAGGGCAACGTCCGTAGCCCTTACAAAGGCATCTATGACGAACTTGCTCCGTCGGATGCATCCGAGCTCGCGGCTCGGGCGGAAGCGCTGGGCCGTGCGTTCATCGATCAGGGCATCACATTTTCGCTGTCGGGCCAGGAGAGGCCGTTTCCGCTCGATCTGGTACCGCGGGTGATCTCTGCCACCGAGTGGAGCCGGTTGGAGCGAGGCATCAAGCAGCGGGTCAAGGCCCTCGAGTGCTACCTCGATGACATCTACGGCGATCAGGAAGTCCTGCACGACGGGGTAATACCGCGTCGGCTAGTGACTTCCTGCGAGCATTTCCACCGGCAGGCCGTCGGCATCAGCCCGCCTAACGGCGTGCGCATCCACGTCGCCGGCATCGACCTGATCCGCGATGAGCGGGGCAATTTCCGAGTCCTCGAGGACAACCTGCGCTCGCCCTCAGGGGTCTCGTATGTGATGGAGAACCGGCGCACCATGGCGCGAGTCTTTCCGAACCTGTTCGCGACCCACCGGGTCCGCGCCGTCGACGACTACGCGGCGCACCTGCTACGAGCGCTGCGCAACTCGGCGGCCACCAACGAGGCCGACCCCACAGTGGTGGTGCTCACCCCAGGGGTGGCCAATTCGGCGTATTTCGAGCATTCACTGTTGGCCCGCCAGATGGGTGTGGAGCTCGTCGAAGGCCGCGACCTGTTCTGCAGAGACAACCAGGTCTACATGCGCACCACTGAAGGGGAGCGCCAAGTCGACGTTATCTACCGGCGTATCGACGACGCTTTTCTCGACCCGCTGCAGTTTCGCGCGGATTCGGTGCTCGGGGTGGCCGGCCTGCTCAACGCGGCCCGCGCGGGCAACGTCGTGATCTCCAGCGCAGTCGGCAATGGGGTCGGAGACGACAAACTCATCTATACCTACGTGCCGAGCATCATCGAGTACTAGCTCGGCGAGAAACCGCTGCTGGCCAACGTGGAAACGTTCCGGTGCTGGCTCGACGATGAACGCGAAGAGGTGCTCGATCGGATCGGCGAGCTCGTCGTCAAGCCGGTTGAAGGGTCCGGCGGGTACGGCATCGTGTTCGGTCCGGAAGCCTCGGAAAAAGAACTTGCCACGGTCCGCAATAAGATCCGTGACAATCCGCGGCGCTGGATTGCGCAACCAATGATGGAACTGTCGACCGTGCCGACTCAGATCGGAAATGCGCTGGCGCCCCGGTACGTCGACCTACGCCCGTTCGCGGTCAACGACGGGGAGGAGATATGGGTCTTGCCGGGTGGTCTGACTCGGGTGGCGCTGGCCGAGGGATCGCGAGTGGTTAATTCCAGCCAGGGCGGGGGCTCCAAGGACACCTGGGTGCTGGCACCACGCGCTTCGGTAGCCAACCGGGAGTTGGGCGCCGCCGAGATCGTGCGTTCGTTACCCAAACCCATTCCAGTCGCTGACCTGGTGATCGACTGTTCGTTGCCGCAACGGCAGCAGCCGCAGGAACAGCAACAGGCGGTAATGCACTGATGTTGGCCCGCAACGCAGAGGCGCTGTATTGGATCGGTCGTTACGTCGAGCGCGCTGACGACACCGCTCGGATCCTCGACGTCGGCGTGCACCAGTTGCTCGAAGACTCCAGTGTGGACCCCGACCATGCGTCCCGGGTACTGCTGCACGTGTTGGGCATCGTGCCACCCGACCGCGAGTTGGACGTCTGGTCGCTGACCGATCTGGTGGCCTTCAGCCGCGAGGCTCAGGGCGGCTGCTCCATCGTCGAAGCTATTTCGGCTGCAAGGGAAAATGCGAGGTCGGCGCGGGAAGTGACATCCACCGAGCTCTGGGAGTGCCTCAACACCACCTACAACGCTTTGGCCGAACGGGAGTATGCTGCCAAACGCTTTGGGCCGCATGAATTTCTGGCTTTCATCGAAGGCCGAGCTGCGATGTTCGCCGGCCTCGCTGACTCGACATTGTCGCGTGACGACGGCTACCGTTTCATGATGCTGGGCCGGACGATCGAGCGGGTCGATATGACGGTGCGCCTGTTGTTGTCGAGGGTTGGCGACAGCGCGTCCTCGCCGGCGTGGGTAACCGTGCTGCGCTCCGTCGGCGCGCATGATACGTACCTGCGCACTTATCGCGGTGTGCTGGACGCCAATCGGGTGGTCGAGTTCATCCTGCTTGACCGGTTGTTCCCGCGGTCGATCTTCTACTCGCTGAAGCTGGCCGAGCACAACCTCGACGAACTCCAACATCATCCGCACAGCCGGGTGGGGGCTATCGCGGAAGCGCAGCGACTGCTGGGCCGGGCCCGCAGTGAATTGGAATTCCTGCAGCCGGGCGCATTGTTCGAGTCATTGGAAACCCGATTGGCCGGATTGCAGAAAACCTGTCACGATGTGGGAGAAGCCTTGGCGCTGCAATACTTCCATGCCGCGCCGTGGGTGGCATGGTCGGGCGCGGGCCACAACGGCGCGTCGGTTGTCAAACCGGGGCAGACGTGATGTGGCGGATGCGGATAGTGCATTCCACCGGGTATGCGTACAAATCACCCGTGACGGCTTCCTACAACGAAGCGCGGCTGACGCCTCGGTCGGATTCGCGGTCGAATGTGATTCTAAGCCGGGTCGAGACGGTACCGGCCACTCGGTCCTATCGCTACGTCGATTACTGGGGCACTGCGGTAACCGCATTCGACTTGCATGCTCCCCATACCCAATTGGAGGTGACGTCCTCGTCGGTGGTCGAGACGGAGCGGCCGGAACCACCGGCTGCGAAGGCGACCTGGGCCGACCTACAAGCAGAGGCGGTGGTCGATCGCTTTCACGAACTGCTGAGCCCAACGCCGTACACCCCCATCAGCAAACGCATCGTAGCGGTAGGGCGGCGAATCGCCAGACACCATGAGCCCTCTGACGCGGTCGTCGCGGCCGCACAATGGGTGCGCGGCGAGCTGGAGTACGTCCGGGGCGCCACGGGTGTGCATTCATCGGGCTTGGATGCGCTGGGCGAGAAGAAAGGTGTATGCCAAGATTTCGCCCACCTATCACTGATTATGTTGCGCAGCATGGGAATTCCCGGACGCTACGTGTCAGGGTACCTGCATCCGGAGCGCGATCCGGTGGTCGGGAAAACCGTCGCCGGCCAGAGCCACGCCTGGATCCAGGCCTGGACAGGTAGCTGGTGGGACTATGACCCCACCAATGACGGCGAGATCAACGAGCAATACGTTAGCGTAGGCACCGGTCGCGACTACGCCGATGTGCCTCCGCTGAAGGGGATATACTCCGGGGAAGGTTCGACCGACCTCGACGTGGCGGTTGAGATCACCCGGCTGGCTTAACCGCCCACCTCAACGAGGGTTAACCAGCCCCGCGGTGCCGGGGCCTCCGGCACAATGAGGCTGACCGCCGCGATGCGACGGGTGGGCTCTTGTGATGTGATCGGCTGTTATGGGCATCAAAGTCGCGCTGGAGCACCGCACCAGCTACACCTTCGACCGGCCGGTCGAGGTATACCCGCACATCGTGCGGCTGCGCCCGGCGCCCCACTCGCGAACGCCGATAGAGGCCTACTCGCTGCGGGTCGAGCCGGCCGACCACTTCATCAACTGGCAGCAAGACGCATTTGGCAACTTCGTGGCCCGGCTGGTCTTTGGGCGTCGCATGCGCCGGCTGAGCATCACTGTAGGAATCATCGCTGACCTGAAGGTGATCAACCCGTTCGATTTCTTCATCGAGGACTGGGCCGAGACATGGCCTTCTGTTCCTCGCGCACAAGGCACACGAGGTTTTTTCCCCACCTTCAGGTACCCCAAAGCGCTGGCCGATGATCTTGAACCGTACCTGCGGCCCGTCGACGAAAAAGGTGAGGGCTCCGGTCCCGGCGAACTTGTGGCGACGTGGGTTCGGAATTTCTCGGTGGCCGATGGCACCCACACCATCGACTTCCTGGTTACGCTCAACCGCGCGATCAACACCGCCGTCGGCTACACCGTGCGCATGGAGCCAGGCGTTCAGACACCGGATTTCACATTGCGCACCGGCATCGCCTCGTGCCGGGACTCGGCGTGGCTGCTGGTGTCGATCCTGCGCGAGATGGGGCTGGCCGCACGGTTCGTCTCGGGCTACCTCGTGCAGCTGGCCTCCGACGTCGAGGCCCTCGACGGGCCGTCTGGGCCCGCCGCTGACTTCACTGACCTGCACGCATGGGCCGAGGCATACGTCCCCGGTGCGGGCTGGATCGGGCTGGACCCGACATCGGGGCTGCTCGCCGGCCAAGGCCACATCCCGCTGGCAGCCACGCCGCACCCCGCAAGCGCTGCCCCGATCAGCGGCGCCACCGAGGCCTGCCACACAGTGCTGGACTTCTCCAACAGCGTCACCCGTATCCATGAAGACCCGCGTGTCACGTTGCCCTACAGCGACGCGGCGTGGAAGGCGATATGTGAGGTCGGCCAGCGCGTCGATGAGCGGCTGGCCACGGCCGACGTTCGACTGACCGTAGGCGGCGAACCGACATTCGTGTCAGTGGACAACCAGGTTGATGAGGAATGGACGACCGCCGCCGACGGCCCCCACAAGCGTCGGCGGGCATCGGATCTGGCCGCCCGGCTCAAGGCAGTGTGGGCACCACGGGGCCTCATGCAGCGCGAGCAGGGCAAGTGGTATCCGGCAGAGCCGCTGCCGCGCTGGCAGATTGCGCTCTACTGGCGCACCGACGGGCAGCCGCTGTGGAACGACACCGAGCTGCTGGCCGACCCCTGGAGTAGCGAGACGACCAGCCCGCCAGCCAAGCCCGCCGACAACGAGGCGGCCTACCGGGTGCTCGCCGGGATCGCCGACGGTCTCGGGCTGGCGCCCAGCCAGGTGCGGCCGGCCTACGAAGATCCGCTGAACCGGATGGCCGCCAAAGTGCGACTGCCGCGCGGTGATCGGGTAGATCCTGGCGACGACCTCGGCCCCGAATCTGGCCAGGACAACGCCGCCGGCCGGGCTGCACTGCTAAGGCGCCTCGACGAATCCGTCGCAATTCCGACGGCGTTTGTGCTTCCGTTACATCGCCGCGGCGACAATCTCGGCTGGGCCAGCGCGAACTGGCAGTTGCGTCGCGGCCGTATCGTACTGTTGGAGGGGGATTCGCCGGCGGGTCTGCGGCTCCCGCTGGATTCGATCAGCTGGCGGCCACCACGTGCCGTGTTCGATGTCGACCCGACGACGGTCGGGCTTGAACTACCGGAGGAGCCCGGTGTCGTAAAGCCCGGCGCGGCGGCGATCGAAGACCCCGATACCGTGCCGACGACCGCGATGGCCGCCGAGGTTCGCGGCGGGCTGCTTTACATCTTCATCCCGCCCACCGAAGCGCTTGAGCACTTCGTCGACCTGATCTCCCGGGTCGAGGCTGCGGCCAGGCAGATCGACTGCCCGGTCGTGGTCGAAGGCTACGGCCCGCCGCCGGACCCGCGGCTGAAGTCCGTGACGATAACCCCTGACCCCGGTGTCATCGAGGTCAACATCGCGCCCACCGGCACCTTCGCCGAGCAACGTCAGCAGCTGGAAACTCTCTACGAACAGGCGAGGCTGGCGCGATTATCCGCGGAGTCGTTCGACATCGACGGCACCCACGGGGGCACCGGTGGCGGTAACCACATCACGCTGGGCGGCATCACTCCCGCTGACTCTCCGCTACTGCGCCACCCGGACCTACTGGTCTCGCTGTTGACCTACTGGCAGCGGCACCCGTCGCTCTCTTATCTGTTCGCTGGGCGGTTCGTCGGCACCACGTCGCAGGCACCGCGAGTCGATGAGGGTCGCGCCGACGCGCTCTACGAACTCGAGATCGCGTTTGCCGAGATCGCCCGGCTAGCCTCCGGGGTTCACCCCGGAGAAAACCGAGCCAAGCCGTGGCTGACCGACCGCGCGCTGCGACACCTGCTCACCGACATCACCGGCAACACCCATCGCGCCGAGTTCTGCATCGACAAGCTCTACAACCCCGACAGCGCCCGCGGTCGGCTCGGTTTGGTGGAGCTGCGAGGATTCGAGATGCCGCCGCACGTGCAGATGGCGATGGTGCAGTCGCTGCTGGTGCGCTCGCTGGTGGCGTGGTTCTGGGACGAACCGCTGCGTGCCCCGCTGATCCGCCACGGGGCCAACTTGCACGGCCGATACCTATTGCCACACTTCTTGATCCACGACATCGCCGACGTGGCCGCCGACCTGCGCGCGCATGGCATCGACTTTCAGACCAGCTGGCTTGACCCGTTCACCGAATTCCGCTTCCCGCGCATCGGCACCGCCGTGTTCGACGGCGTGGAGATCGAGCTGCGCAGTGCGATAGAGCCGTGGAACACCCTTGGCGAAGAGGCCACTGCAGGCGGTACCGCCCGCTATGTCGACTCGTCGGTGGAGCGTATCCAGGTCCGCACCATCGGCGTGGATCTGGACCGTCACGTGGTGACGTGTAATGGCTACCCTCTGCCGTTGCTGGCCACCGACAACCCTGACATCCGGGTCAGTGGCGTGCGGTTTCGGGCTTGGCAACCGCCCAGCGCGCTGCACCCCACCATCGGGGTCGACGGTCCACTGCAGTTCGAGCTGGTCGACGTCGCCGCCGCTATCTCGCGCGGCGGCTGCACCTACCACGTCACCCATCCCGGTGGGCGCGCCTACGGCAAGCCGCCCATCAATGCCGTCGAGGCGGAGGCACGACGCAGCCGCCGCTTCGATGCCACCGGCTTCACCCCGGGCCAGCTCGACGTCTCCGACATCCGGGAGAAACAGGTCCGGCTTGCCACCGACAGCGGCGCACCCGGCATCCTCGACCTGCGGCGCGCGCGTACTGTGCTGCGGTAATTACCGTAAATTGATCCATGCCGAGTCCCTAAGAAGACAGTTTGGCGGCGCAAGGCCTTCACAAAGACAGGCCGGGACCATGTGTCGACGCCACCTCGTCGATAACGGTGTGGACGAATCGCATCTTCTCCAGCACGGCGACCGGCAACACGAATGGGTACAAGTCATCGTGGCCCATCGAACGGTTTACCATGTTCAGCGACCAAGACAACGGCAGCCACATTTCGATGATTTTGGGAAACGCGCTGGGGCCCAGCACCCTCCGCTCAATCGTTGCCGCAGCCGGCGCAAAACCGCACGCAGCCGAAGTGTCCAGAACGTCGCGGATGTGCAGGTAGTGCGCGAAGGTTTCTGCCCAATCCTCGGCCGGGTGCATGGCCGCATACGACGACACGAATCGCTCCTCCCAACCTTCAGGCGCGCCATCGCGGTAGTGGCGGTCCAGCGCCTGCTGATAGTCGGCATTCGGGTCGCCGAACAGCTCACAAAAGCGCGCCAGGTAATCCTGCGATGGGTCGACCAGCCGATAGAAGTAGTAGTGTCCGATCTCGTGCCGGAAGTGCCCGAGCATCGTGCGATACGGCTCGTCCATCGTGACCCGCAACTGCTCGCGGTGAACATCGTCGCCCTCGGCCAAATCTATTGTGATGACGCCGTTGTGGTGTCCGGTGAGGACCTTTTCGTGCTCACTGGATAACAGCTCGAATGCCAGTCCGTAGTCGGGATCCTCGTCGCGTCCGATGATCGGCAACTTCAACTCGCGTAGCTCTGCGATCAGCCTGCGCTTGGCTCGCTCGGCTAGCGCAAAAACCGCCAATCCCTTGGTGTCGGAATCGTTTGGTCGCCGTTGGGTCAAGGAGCAGGATGCGCACAGCCCACCAACTTGGCTCGCCTCGACAAGCCAATTGCATTCGGCAAGATGCAGATTGGCACATAATCGGTGGTTACTGGCGTCGACGACGCCGGCATTGTCGCTCTTGGCCCCTTCCGCGATCACCAGCAGGGCCATCTCGTCGAGGGAAAACCCCAGCGCGGCGCCGCAGGACAGGCATACCGAGTTCTCGAACCTGAGACGCTGACCGCAGACGGGACAGACGAAGTCACGCATGCAGCACCTCACCTTCACAGGGCGCCACGTCGACGACGACGTCGATCACGCTGTTCTCGGAGTTGGTATAGATGATGCCACGCAGCGGCGGCACATCCGCGTAATCTCGGCCGCGGCCCACGACAATGTAACGTTCGTCGACCATCTGATCGTTAGTGGGATCTAGCCCGAGCCAGCGGTTCTGCGGCGTCCACACCTCCACCCAGGCATGGCTGGCATCGATGCCGAACATCCGATCCGTGCCCGGCGGCGGGTCAGTGGCCAGATAGCCGGACACATAGCTGGCGGCCAGACCGTTGGCGCGCAGGCAGGCGATCGCCAGACGGGCGAAATCTTGGCAGACGCCTTCACGGACTGCCAGTACCTCGGCGACTCTGGTGGACACTGTCGTTGAACCGGAGCGGTAGGTAAAGTCGGCGTGGATTTGACTTGCCAAGTCGCGCAGCACCTCGATCAACGGGCGCCCCGGGACGAAGCTGGGTGCTGCGTACTCGTGCACTTCATCGGTGATTTCCGGGGGATTCAGGTCGAGGGTGAACTCGGTGGCGAGCGCCCCCTCCAGCCCGACCGGGCGGGCGGCTTCCCAGGGGGCTTGAGCCGATCCGCACGCGTAGAACTCGGTAGGTACAGGGTCCACCTCGACGATGGCGTCACTGGTGATCGTCAGGCTGCGATGCGGCTCAGTAACGTGGAAATACGAGCTGATGTTGCCGTAGATGTCGCGGCTTACGGAGCTGTCGGCGGGGGCGGGCTCGATCCGCAACTCATGGGCCAGGCAGCGCTGCCGCTCGCAGTCGCGCGGCGTGAGAAACCCCCGGCCATAGGAATTGGTCACGATGTCGGAGTAGCGGTATTCGGTGCGGTGGGTGATGCGATAGCGGCGCGTGCGCGGCTGCGGCGAAAATTCGGTCATGGCGTTATCCGGCGCCGGTCGGACCCCCACAGCGGCTGCATCTCGCCGGGCACCGCAAGCTGGGTCGCGCTGATGATGCTGGACAAATCACGCAGCCCGTCGTGCAAAGCGTCCAGCAATCCGGTTAGTTCGGCGCGCTCGCCCTGTGCGGTCACCACGTCGAGGTCGGCCGGGTCGACGCGGCGTAGCCGGGTGCTGATTTCGTCGACCAGTCGTTCGGCCTTTGACGAACCGGAAGCCTCGGGCAGTGCCTTCAAATCGGTGCGTAGCCGGTCAAACTGGTACACCAGCGACCGCGGGTTTTCGGGCTCGAAAAGCACCAGGTCAGCGACCGTACCAACACTCACCGCACCCACGTTGCGTCGCAAGTAGATCACCGCCGACTCGCAGGCCACCATAGTGGACTCGATAATCGTCTGCTCGGCGGCGAGGCTGCGAGCCTGCCCCAAAGTTGCGCGCAGCAATGCGGTCAGCCACATCCCGCGTTCGATGCGTTTGCCGATATCGGTGATGGTCCAATCGACATCACGCACCATCGATTCGGCGGCCACTCCGGACAGCGCCAGCATTCCCGCCAGGGCCAGGGCATGCGCGGAGCCGAGCGCGGTGTCGTCGTCCGCAGGTTCACCGGGTGGGATCGGGCATGTGCTCGCGAGTTGAGCCAGTGCCCGCTCGACGCTACTGAGGACCATCCAGGTGTCCTTGGACATCTGGTCGCGCACCGCGCGGGCCGCCAAACCCAGGCGTTCCACCGACTGGGCCAGCGAGCCTGGGCATTGCGGGTCGACGGTTAATGACCACAGGGTGCGCGGTGCGGTAGAACGGCTTTCGGTGTCGGAAACCTCGGTCGCTGTGCCGGTGACTTGCCTGAGTGCGGCGAGCAGCACGGGTACGCAGTCGCTGTCCGGTCTTTCTGGGCGGTATCGGAATTCGTGGTAGCGCTCGCGGGTGACGGTCAGTAACCGGGCCATGTTTTCGGCGCGCTCGGCGTAGCGTCCTAACCAGAACAGATCGGACAGCACCCGCGGCGAGCTGACGCCGCGGGTGCCGCCGGGCCTGGCCGTGGGCAGCTCGACGGTGGGCACCGTGACCTCGGCCTGGGCCCGGGTCGGTGGTCTCACCCAAATATCCTTGGCTGCAACGCTATTCAGTGTGTATGCGGCGCCTCCGGGTGCTAAGACATACCCCAGGCCGCCGATCATCGGCGCGTAGCCGCCGCGCTGTGAAACGGTGAATAACCGCATTCCGACACTGGCGGGCTTCAGCCCGACCGGGTAGTAGTCGGTCGGTGCGGACGAAAACTGCGGCGGTTCCTGACCGACCCACTGCCACGGGGCAGCCTGGATCCGTGCCGCCAGAGCCTCGCGTTGTCCCGACGACAGCGCGGGCCCGACGATGGTCTGGCCACCGGTAGCCGATTTGATCAGCAGTGACGACAGCCGTGCGAGCAGGTGTGAGCGCTCGGCGTCGATGCCGCCCCAGTACAGCGGAGCCGTCGGCAGCAGCGGGGTTTCGCCAAGCAGCTGCTGGGCCAGTGCGGGCAAGAATCGCAGCAGTCCGGGGCTTTCCAAAATGCCGCTGCCGAGTGTGTTGACCACGGTCACCGCCCCGCGTCGAAGCACCTCGACCAGCCCGACCACGCCCAGCTGGGAATCGGACCGCAGATCGAGTGGATCGGCGTATTCGGCATCCACACGCCGCAGCACGACATCAACTTGCTTCAGCGTTCCCAGGGAGCGCATCCACAGCCTGCCGGCCCGGACCACTAAATCAGCGCTTTCTACCAGCGGGAACCCCAGAACCGAGGCCAGATAGGCCTGGTCGAACGCCGTCTCGGAGTAGATACCCGGGGTAAGCAACACCACCACGGGATCCACGGCGGCCTCGGGCGCCACGTTGATCAGTGCCAACCGCAATGCCTGCGCGAACGGCGAGGTGGGACACGGCCTGACCCGCTCGTAGAGGTCCGGAGCCGCGTGCGCGAGCACCCGGCGGTCGGCCAGCGCGTATCCGGCCCCTGACGGCGACTGTGTCCAGTCCGCGTTGACCAGGAACCCCCCAGATCGATCCCGGCTGACGTCGCAGCCATGCAGGAAGAGTTGATGCCGGCCCGGTATTTCGATCCCGCTGGCCGCTCGGACATAGCCGGGGTGGGCGAACAACAACTCGGGGGGCAACACCCCGCCGGTGACCGCATGTCGTGGTCCGTAGATGTCGGTCAGTACCTCGTTAAGCAGCCGGCTGCGTTGTACTAGACCCGATTCCAGGGTGGCCCAATCCTCCGGCGATACCAGCAGCGGCAGCCCGTCCAGGTGCCAGGCTGCGGGCGCTGCGAGACCGTGACCGTCGCCGGTTGTATCGTCTCTGTGGTCGATGGGACTGTAGGTGATTCCCTCGTTGTCGACGAGCGTCCGCACCGTTGCACGCAGCCGATCCAGACCCGCGCGCCCGCGTTCGCCGATCACCTCGGCGAACTGTGACCAGCCCGGCCGGATGTTGCCGGCGGCGTCGACGAACTCGTCGTACCCGACCGCACCGGCGGGCCTGCCACGCAGGTCGAACAGTGCCTCCTGGGCCCAGGCGGCGCGGTAGCCGGCGAGCAGCCGGTCGGGGTCGTCGTGCGCGGTTGGCGGCGCGGAACCAGACGGTGCAGTTGACAACGACTACCTCCTGACGTCTACCGGGGCCAATGGCATCTGATCAGGATGGCATGCACTGGGCGCGAGTCGAGGCTGACCGACGTGCACACCATCGATCCCATCACAATCACCAGAGCTGGCGCCCGATGAGAACGCCCGGGCCGACCTGCTTAACCGGCTGCACAAGATGTTGTCGACGCCGGTCGAGGACATTGTGCCGTTGGGACAGCTTGATTGTCGGCTTTTGCCTGCCGGCCCACCCCAGCGTGGACGCTTCGGCGCGGTTTGGGTCCGCAACAGAGCTTCCGGTGCCCAGCAGTGTGATCTCGATCACTCTTCGGCGAGGTCTCGCATGTGCCCATCGACGCGGGGGCGGCTCGAGTCGCGGATCTAGCTTGCCCGCCGGCCGAGTTGGCGTAGCCTAAGTGAGGCCGCCTCGATGGGGCCTCCTCAATGGGGCCGAACTGAGGCCTAGGTGAGTCGCCTTAAAGACCTGGAGGGCTCGATGCGCATCGCGGATGTACTGCGGAACAAGGGTGCCGCGGTGGTGACGATCAATCCGGAGGCTACGGTGACCGAACTACTCGCCGGGCTCGCCGCACACAACATCGGCGCGATGGTGGTGGTTGGGCCCGAGGGCGTCGTCGGCATCGTCTCCGAACGTGACATCGTACGCCAATTGCACATCCACGGCGCTTCGGTGCTGTCGCGACCGGTTTCGAAAATCATGACGCCCGTCGTGTCTACGTGCTGCAAGAACGACACAGTGGACAGCCTCAGCGTGCTGATGACCCAAAACCGGGTGCGTCACGTGCCGGTAGTCGAGAACGGAAAACTGATCGGGATTGTCAGCATCGGCGACGTGGTGAAGACCCGGATGGAAGAGCTCGAAGCCGAGCACGCCCAGCTGCAGTCCTACATCACCCGCGGCTGACCCGCTCAGCTCCACGAGTAGTCGGCCCGTAACCGCGCGGCCACCACGTCGAAGGACTCGGGTTTCAGGATCGCGCCCTCGCGGCGGATGCTCTCCTCGGGCACTTCGAGCACCCGATCCAGCCGCACCCAGTTGGCCTCGCCTCCGTCAACCCAGCTTGCGCTGCCGATTCCGACCCAGTCCGACTCCGCGGCGTGCCGTTGCCGGCGGGACAGCATCAAACCCAGCAAGGTATGCCGGTCTCGCCCCACGACCAGCACCGGGCGGTCCTCGCCGAGAGTGGGATCGTCGCCGTCAACCACCCAGGTCCACACGATCTCGCCGGGATTGGCCCGGCCGTCGAGGTCGGGGGCGTAGGCCAGCTTGCGGGCCCGCTGCGCTGTCGGCACGCTGCGGCTGGTCACCGGCCGACCGGCGGTGCTTGTGGCCGGCGAAGGCGCCGCGCTGCCGGCGATGATGTCCATCCCGATCTTGATGCCTTGTGAGATGCCCCGCTGGAGGGACGGCGAATTCTGCAGCTGGCGGATGAATTTCGGTGCCTGGTGGAAGACCAGATTTTCGGCGAACCGCTGCCACGTCTGCCACTGCGACTTGCGTGCGGGCGCCATGTTCGCAGCATAAGACGAGCGATTGTGCCCCCGCGAGTGTGTCTCGATACCCTGGACCTACCCGCGTGCGGCCGCCTTGACACCGTCGACCAGGAGATGCCCATCAGCAGTTTCGCCGATCAGACCTTCACGGCACCGGCGCAGATTCGCAATTTCTGCATCATCGCCCACATCGACCATGGCAAGTCCACGCTGGCGGACCGGATGTTGCAGCTGACCGGCGTCGTCGACGAGCGCTCGATGCGTGCGCAGTACCTAGACCGGATGGACATCGAACGCGAGCGCGGCATCACCATCAAGGCGCAAAACGTCCGGCTGCCCTGGCGGGTTACGACCGGACCCGACGCCGGACGTGACTATGTGCTGCATCTGATCGACACACCCGGGCACGTCGACTTCACCTACGAGGTATCCCGGGCGCTGGCGGCCTGCGAGGGCGCGGTGCTGCTGGTAGACGCCGCCCAGGGCATCGAGGCGCAGACGCTGGCCAACCTGTATCTGGCGCTGGACCGCGACCTGGTGATCATTCCGGTGCTCAACAAGATCGATCTGCCCGCGGCCGAGCCGGCCCGGTACGCCGCCGAGATCGCCCACATCGTCGGCTGCGACCCCGACGACGTGCTGAGGGTATCGGGCAAAACCGGCGAGGGGGTCGCCCAACTGCTCGACGAGGTGGTGCGTCAGGTGCCGCCGCCGAAAGGGGACGTCGACGCGCCCACCCGGGCGATGATCTTCGACTCCGTCTACGACATCTACCGCGGCGTGGTCACCTACGTGCGCGTGGTCGACGGCAAGATCAAGCCGCGGGATCCGATCACGATGATGTCCACCGGAGCCACCCACGAGTTGCTCGAGGTGGGCATCGTCTCACCCGAGCCCAAGCCCACTGCCGGACTCGGCGTCGGTGAGGTGGGCTACCTGATCACCGGGGTCAAAGACGTCCGCCAGTCCAAGGTCGGTGACACGGTGACCACCGCGCGTCACGGCGCCACCGAGCCGCTGACCGGCTACCGCGAACCCAAGCCGATGGTCTATTCCGGACTGTATCCAGTCGACGGCTCGGACTATCCGGATTTGCGTGACGCGCTGGATCGGCTGCAGCTCAACGACGCCGCGCTCACGTACCAGCCGGAAACCTCGGTGGCCCTGGGCTTCGGGTTCCGCTGCGGATTTTTGGGCTTGCTGCACATGGAGATCACCCGGGAGCGCCTGGAGCGTGAGTTCGACCTGGACTTGATTTCCACCTCACCCAACGTCGTCTACCGAGTGGTCAAAGACGACGGGACGGAGTTCCAGGTGACTAACCCGTCGGACTGGCCGACGGGCAAGATCGGTACCGTCTACGAGCCGATGGTCAAAACCACGATTATCGCGCCCAGCGAATTCATCGGCACGATCATGGAACTCTGCCAATCGCGGCGTGGCGAGCTGGGCGGCATGGACTACCTGTCGCCGCAACGTGTGGAGCTGCGCTACACCATGCCGCTGGGCGAGATCATCTTCGACTTCTTCGACGCGCTCAAATCACGCACCCGCGGCTACGCCAGCCTCGATTACGAGGAGGCCGGCGAGAAGGAAGCCGCACTGGTCAAGGTGGACATCCTGCTGCAGGGTGAGCCCGTCGACGCGTTCAGTGCGATCGTGCACAAGGACGCCGCGGCCGCCTACGGCCACAAGATGACCACCAAACTCAAAGAACTCATTCCCCGCCAGCAGTTCGAGGTCCCGGTGCAGGCCGCTATTGGCTCGAAAATCATTGCACGAGAAAATATTCGTGCGATCCGCAAGGACGTGCTGTCCAAGTGCTATGGCGGTGACATCACCCGCAAACGCAAACTGCTGGAAAAGCAGAAAGAAGGCAAGAAGCGGATGAAGACCATCGGCCGAGTCGAGGTGCCGCAGGAAGCGTTTATCGCCGCGCTGTCCACCGACGCGGCTGCCAGGTAGATGTTGGCCCGGTTCGCGGCAACGGTGCCGTCGACGACCGAGTCGAAAACTGCTGTGCGGCTAGCCTTGCTTGTTGGCTGCGAGTTCTCCCGACGCCGCGTTGATCGCGACTTTGTGTTCGACTAAATAGGTGTCGTAGACATTGGCATCCCACATCGCGGTGCCGTCCTTGTCGTCGAGCTTGAGTTCGGTGATGGAGCCGTTGGGCACCGCGGCCAACACCTTGTTCACGGCCGCCTGGTAGTCCAGACGGGCAGCCTGCACGAGGTTGCGGCGCTTGGCTTTGTCGGCGTCGCTGTCGTTGCGCGGGGTCGGTCCGACCAGCACGGTAATCCCGTCAGCCCCGGTTTTCACCTGCTGCTCGGTACCGTCCTGGGTGGCCACCCGGACCTTCCAGGTTCCCGCGTCGGCGGTATCGCTCTGGATGAAGATCAGCGTGCCGTCGGGCACTTTGGCTACCGCCGTTGCCCCTGCGCGCAGCAACGTTTGCGGGTCCGGCGGCGCAGCCGGCGCGGGGGACCACGATGAGCTTGCTGTCGTGTTCGCCGCCGACGTCGTACCGGGGTTGCCGCTGTGCCCGCACCCGGCGAGCGCCACCAGCACCACACCCATCGACGCGGTCCGGATCCAGGATCGACAGATAACTGCAGCCATAGCGGTTACCGTAGCAAGCGGCGTCGCCGACCGCTGCGAGGGCCGTCCGCAGCCGCCTGAAACAGCTGGCCAGACAGCGCATCCCAGGTGGTCGGTGCGTCACCTCGGCAGCGTCCCACCCGGCATTACATGGGTGCGTTGGCGGGCTGAAAGACGCCGGTGGAGTCGGCCTCCTCCTCGGCGCGGATCACGTGCACCACCGCGTTGATGAGCGCCAGGTGGGTGAACGCTTGCGGGAAGTTGCCCAGATGCCGGCCGGTGCGCGGCTCGATTTCCTCGGCGTAGAGATACAGCGGGCTGGCGTAGGACAACAGCCGCTCGCACAGATGCTTGGCGCGGCTCACCTCCCCGATCTCGACCAGCGCGGAGACCAGCCAAAACGAACAGATGGTGAACGTGCCTTCCTCGCCGGTGAGGCCGTCGTCGGTCTCGTGGACACGGTACCGCAGCACCAACCCTTGGTCGGTGAGGTCGTCGGCGATAGCCAACACCGTCGCGCGCACTCGTGGATCGTCGGGGGGCAGGAAGCGGGTCAGCACCACTTGGAGCAGTGACGCGTCCAGGGCCTCGGTGTCGTAATGCTGGGTGAAGATGCCGCCCGAGTTCACGCCATGCTCGAGGATGTCGGCCTTGATCTCCTCGGCGATCGCCCTCCATTGCTGGGCGTAGCTTTTTTCACCTTGGCGCTCGGCCAGTTTGGCACCGCGATCCAGCGCCACCCAGCACATGATCTTCGACGACGTGAAGTGCTTCGGTTCGCCACGCACCTCCCAGATGCCGCGGTCGGGCTCACGCCAATGCTTCGCCGCCTCCTCCACTTGCTTTTTGAGCACCGGCCACAGGGTCTCGGGGATCTGCTCTCGCGATTTGGCGTGCAGGTAAAACGAGTCGAGGATGGCGCCCCAGATGTCGTGCTGCGCTTGGTTGTAGGCGCCGTTACCGATCCGTACCGGGCGGGCGTTGTCATAACCGGACAGGTGCGGCAGTTCTTGTTCCTCGAGGCAGCGTTCGCCACCGACGCCGTACATCACCTGCAACGGATGGCGTTCGCCGTCGTTGGCGCCGGACACGTCGGCGATGAACGCGAAGAAATCGTCGGCCTCGCGGTCCAGGCCCAGCGTGTAAAGGCCCCATAGCGCGAACGTCGAGTCCCGAATCCAGGCGTAGCGATAGTCCCAGTTACGTTCGCCCTGCGGTGTTTCTGGTAGCGAGGTGGTGCTGGCCGCCAGCAGGGCGCCGGTCGGCGAGTAGGTGAGGCCTTTCAATGTCAGCGCGCTGCGCTGCAGGTATGCCCGCCAGGGGTGATCGGGGAAGTCACCAATGTTGATCCACTGCCGCCAGCACTCCGTCGTTTGCCACATCTTGTCGGCGGCATCGGCATAGGTCTGCGGCGCCGGGTGCTTGGACCAACTCAGCGCGACAAAAACGTCGTCGCCCTCTTTCAACCGGGTGCGCGCCCGCGCCTCACGCCCCTCCAGCCCGATCCGCAGGTTGGTGGTCAGCCGCAGCGTCGGATGGGCGTCCGGGTTGTGTCTCGCCCGGGCGATGGCTTCTCCGTAGGCACTGGCCGAGTATTCCCAGGTGGTGCCCACGCGGTGGTAGTCGAACGCTGGCTCGCAGCTCATCATCAGCTCTACGGTGCCGCTAACGCAGCGCACGGTGCGCAGCAGGATGTGCTCGGCGTCCCAGTCCGTCGGAGTGCGGCGGTGTGTGCGCGAGCGGGTTTCGATGTCATGCCAGCGACCCATCACCAGCGCGTCACGCACGATCAGCCAGCCGGTGTGCGTTTGCCAGGTGGTCTCCATGATCAGGCTGCCGGGCAGGTAGCGGCGCGCCGACGGCACCGATACGCCGTAGGGTCCCAGTCGGAAATGCCCCGCGCTGCGGTCCAGGACGGCACCGAACACGCTCGGCGAGTCCGGCCGCGGCACACACAGCCACTCCACCGAACCGGTCGGCGAAATCAAACAGTTCGTCTCGCAATCGGACAGAAACGCGTAGTCGGCGATCGGCGGGAACGGATTGCGCAGCGACGCCCCGGCGTTGTGCGGCACCGGCGAGGTGAGCGTGAACGGTGCGGCCGAGGCGTCTTCAGCGACCTCGGTGGTCTCGTCGGCAGAGCCCGCGTGCAGCACCATGCCGACATCATCATCTGTCGACCCGCTCGACGTCTACTCGCTGCCGCGTGTGTCCGGCCGGTAGCCAGCGCACGGGTTGGCTCGGGGCGCGTTCGGACATCGGCCCGATCGCCACGGCCCAGCCCAGCCCAGCCGCCCAGTCGGCGACTGCGACGGGTCGATGGTCAGCGCCGTCCGCGCCGACCCAGGGTCTGCCCCCGGATTTCCGGCCGCTTAGGTGACGCTGTTTTCGCCGGTCGGGAGGAATTAGGGTGAGACCGGTGGAGGAGTTCCTCGGTTGGTGGGACGGCGTCGAGCTGTGGTTATCAGGGCTTGGGTTCGTGTTGCAGACCATCGTGGTCATGCCGGTCGTGCTGGCGTTGGCCTACGCCGGCGCGCTGGTGCTCGATGCGTTGTTGGGCCACGGCATCGCGCTGACGCGCCGCATCCGTCGCACCGATGAAGAGCCCCGATGAGCGGCATGCCGCGATCACAGGTGACGCTGGTGCTTGTCGCGCTGGTGGTGCTGGTGATCGTCACCTGGTTGCTCACCCGCTAGGACGCACCTACGCGGTCGGTTCGCCCGCCGGATTTTGTTAGGTTTGGCGGCATGTCTGCAGCGTCTGGCCACCGGGCGGGCCATGCACCGGCGCTAGCGGTTCAGTAGCGCGGTCGGCACGGGAGCCTCGCCAATGCTGCACCACGTCAACCGACGGCGCGTAGCGGTCCTCGTCGCCGCTGCGGCCGGCGTGGCGGCATGTCACGGGAGCGCCGGCAATGGCGGGGGCGGTCCGGCCGGTGCGCGTACGAGTATTGCGCTGGTCGCGTATTCGGGCGCAGATCAAGGCTGGAGCAGGATAATTCCGGCGTTCAATGCCTGCGAAGCGGGCAAACGCGTGCAGGTGCACACCTCGTATGGGTCTTCCGCCGACCAGTCGGCCGGCGTCGTCGACGGAAAACCGGCCGATGTCGTCAACTTCGCGGTCAAACCTGACGTCACCCGGCTGGTCGAAGCGGGCAAGGTAGCCAAAAACTGGGATAACGACGCCACCAGGGGTGTTCCCTTCGGTTCTGTGGTCACCCTCGTTGTGCGGCAGGGCAATCCGAAGAACATCAAGGATTGGGATGATCTGCTTCGACCAGGTATAGAAGTCATCACGCCCAGCCCGGGGAGTTCCAGCTCGGCCAAGTGGAATCTGCTGGCCCCCTACGCGGTCAAGAGCGACGGCGGTCGGAACCCGCAACCGGGGCTGGATTTCGTCAGCGACATGGTGCGCAACCACGTCAGGCTGCGACCGGGCTCCGGGCGCGAAGCCACCGACGTCTTCGTCGGGGGTAGTGGTGATGTGCTGATCAGCGCTGAAAGCGAGGCCATCGCCACAGAGCGGCAAGGAAAACCGGTCACGCATATCAACCCGCCACAGACCTTCAAGATCGATAATCCGGTGGCGGTGGTGACCAGCGGCGGCCATCTTCAGGCCGCGACCACTTTCAGGAACTTTCAGTACACCGAGCAGGCGCAGAAGTTATGGGCAGCGGCGGGTTTTAGGCCCGTCGACCCGGCCGTCGTCGCCGCTGTGCGGGATCAGTTCCCGGCACCGGTCACGCTGTGGACGATCGCCGACCTCGGCGGCTGGGACACCGTGGACTCGCAATTGTTCGACCAAAGAACCGGCCGCATCGCCCAGATTTATCGGCCAACCAGATGACGACGGCGAGGCTTGCTGACGCGGTTGTTGGTGCCCGACGACGTTGAACCGGCGGCCCACCAAACTCGGGTGAGCGGTTGCAGAAAACGGGTGGGTGTGCCGGTGTGGTCGGCGTCAGATGGCGTCGTCGATTTCGCGGAGTAGGGCGGCTTTGCCCTTGGCGCCGATGATGCGTTTGATCGGCTGTCCGTCTTTGAACAGGATCAGTGTGGGGATGGACACGACCTGGAATTGGCGGGCGGATTCTGGATTGGCGTCGACGTCGAGTTTGGCGACGGTGAGCTGGCCGGCTTTTTCGGCCGCGATCTCCTCCAAGACGGGCGCCACCATTTTGCACGGTCCGCACCAGGTGGCCCAAAAGTCAACCAGCACCGGCGTGCTGGCCGATAACACATCGGTGGAAAACGATGCGTCGGAGACGGTCACCGGTGCCGCGGGGTTGTCGGTGTCGGTCATTGCTGCTGCGCTCCAATCAGATCGGTGGTTCCGGGTTCGCCGGACCCGGCATGTTCGGCCAGCCAGCGTTCGGCGTCGATGGCGGCTGCGCAGCCGGTGCCCGCGGCGGTGACGGCCTGACGGTAGTTACGGTCTACTAGATCCCCGGCGGCGAATACTCCCTCCAGCGAGGTCTGGGTGCTGGGCGCGCGCACCAGTACATACCCGTCCGGGTCGCAGTCGAGCACCTCGCGCACCAACTCTGAGCGTGGATCATGGCCGATCGCGACGAACATCCCGGTCACCGCCAAGCTGGATTCGGCCCCGGTGACGGTGTCGCGCAGCCGCAACCCGGTGACCGTGGTCTCGCCCTCCACGGCGACCACCACACTGTTGGTGACAAACCGAATCTTGTCGTTGCTGCGGGCCCGTTCGAGCATGATCTTGGACGCCCGGAACTCCTCGCGGCGGTGCACGATCGTCACACTGCGGGCGAACCGGGTCAAAAAGGTGGCCTCCTCCATCGCCGAGTCCCCGCCACCGATCACCGCGATGTCTTGGTCGCGGAAGAAAAACCCGTCACAGGTCGCACACGAGCTGACACCCCGGCCCAGCAGTTCCTGCTCGCCGGGCACGTGCAAATAGCGCGCCGCAGCGCCCATCGCCAAGATGACTGCCCGCGCATGATGGGTGTCTCCCTCGGTGGTCACCACCGACTTGACCGGGCCGGTCAGCGACACCGACTCGACGTCTTCCGTTCGTAACTCAGCTCCGAACCGCAGCGCCTGCTCCCGCATCTGGTCCATCAACTCCGGACCGGTGATGCCATCGCGAAAGCCTGGATAATTCTCGACCTCGGTCGTCGTCATCAACGCCCCACCAAACGAGGTACCCTCAAAAACCACCGGCGCCAACTGGGCCCGTGCCGCGTACAACGCCGCGGTATACCCCGCCGGTCCAGAGCCGATCACAATTACCTCATGAACATCAGTACTGGCCGTCATACGCACCTTTCAGTCAGCAACTCCAGCCGCGGTAACTCTCAGCGTAGGGCACAGCGACGGGTGTGCCAGCACCAGCCCAATCCGCCTTACGCGCAGATGTAGCACAGAACCGCTGGCGGTAAACACTTTGTTCCCCAGGGTGGCAGACGCCCGGAGGACGTCGCCGGCGATGCCGTGGCTGCCCCGGGCCTACTCGCCGCGGTCGAATCTTGTCCCGGCGCCAACTCGCGGCCGCTGACTGCGTGAGTAGACTCACACCATCCGGACACCGGCAACCCGAAACCCCGGAACGACCTGATCATTGGGGTCGCACACGAGGCCACGCAGTACGCGGCACGATCAACTCACAACGAATTCTTGTGGCCTCACAACGGCCAGACCTCTACCTAGGAGTCTCCTGGCCGGGGGAACATCGGAGAGGTGACCCGTAGACTCGGCTAGAGAATCGTCATCTGCCGGTGCACGCTGATCACTGCAAACCCTCAATGTCGTGGGCCGAGCCGGATGTGGCAGGCATGCGGGCGGGTCGGTGTGGCCGGCAAGACGTTACTGGCGATTGGCGCGGCTCAAGCCGCAATGTGTGAAGGAGAAAGGGTCGATGAGTACACCACGTCCCGCTAAGACCCGTAGCGAGGGCCAGTGGGCGCTCGGTGAGCGCGAGCCGCTCAATGACAACGAGAAGTTCAAGCAAGAAGACGCGCCGCTGAATGTCCGTGACCGGATTCTCAATAAATACTCGAAAGAAGGATTTGACAGCATCGACAAATCCGATCTTCGGGGACGCTTCCGCTGGATGGGCCTTTATACGCAACGCGAGCAGGGCTATGACGGTAGCTGGACCGGTGACGAGCACATCGACACCATCGAGGCTAAGTATTTCATGATGCGGGTCCGCTCCGACGGTAGGCCGATGACGGCCAACACTATGCGCACACTGGGCGAGATCTCCCGGGAGTTTGCCCGTGACACCGCCGATATCGGCGACCGGGAAAACATCCAATTCCACTGGATCGAAATCGAGAAGGTTCCCGAGATCTGGAACCGGCTGGCCGCCGTGGGCTTGCAGACCACCGAATCGTGTGGTGACTGCCCGCGTGGCATCCACGGCTCGCCCCTGGCCGGCGACTCACTCGACGAGGTGCTCGATCCCTCGCCGGCGATCGAGGAGATTCTCCGACGCTTTCTGGGTAATCCCGACTACGCGAACCTGCCCCGCAAGTACAAGACAGCGATCTCTGGGCTGCAGGACGTCTCCCACGAAACCCATGACGTCGCGTTCGTCGGCGTCGTTCACCCCGAACACGGCCCCGGCATGGACCTGTGGGTCGGTGGTGGCTTGTCAACCAACCCGATGATGGCTCAGCGGGTCGGTGCGTGGGTTCCGCTCGAGGAGGTGCCCGATGTCTGGGAGGCGGTCACCCAGGTGTTCCGCGACTACGGTTATCGGCGGCTGCGCTCCAAGGCCCGGTTGAAGTTCCTGATCAAGGACTGGGGCGTGCAAAAATTCCGCGAAGTCCTCGAAACCGAATACCTCAAACGGCCATTGATCGACGGCCCGGCCCCGGAGCCGGTCAAGCACCCCATCGACCATGTCGGGGTGCAGAAGCTGAAGAACGGTCGCAACGCCATCGGCGTCGCGCCGATCGCCGGACGCGTGTCGGGCACGATCTTGTGCGCGGTGGCCGACCTGATGGAGAAGGTCGGATCGGACCGGGCGCGGCTCACCCCCTACCAGAAGCTGGTCGTCTTAGACGTCCCTGATGACAGAGTCGACGAGATGGTGGCCGGCTTGGACGCGCTGGGATTGCCGTCGCAGCCCTCCCGTTGGCGACGGAACATGATGGCCTGCACCGGTATCGAGTTTTGTAAGTTGTCGTTCGCCGAAACGCGGGTGCGCGCACTGACTCTGGTGCCCGAGCTAGAGAAGAGACTGGGTGACATCAACGGCGCGCTCGACGTGCCGATCACGGTTCACCTCAACGGCTGCCCCAATTCGTGTGCCCGTGTCCAGGTGGCCGACATCGGATTCAAGGGCCAGATGGTCGACGACGGCCACGGCGGCTCGGTGGAAGGTTTCCAGGTGCATCTGGGTGGCAGCCTTGGCGTTGACAGCGATTTCGGCCGAAAGCTGCGCCAGCACAAAGTTAACAGCGACGAGCTCGGCGACTACATCGAACGGGTGGTGCGTAAATTCGTCGAGCAGCGTGAAGAGGGTGAACGCTTCGCGCAGTGGGCGATGCGAGCTGACGAGGCGGAGCTGCGATGAGCGTGCAGGGTAGGACACGAACCGAGCAGGAGCTGCGTGATCTGGCAGAGCGTGGCGCCAAGGATCTCGATGGCGCCGGCGCGATCGACCTGTTGCAATGGACCGACGAAAACTTCGGTGGCACCGACGGTGACTGGACCGCTTGCCGATACGTGGTGGCGTCCAACATGCAGGACGCCGTGTTGGTGGATCTGGCTGCCAAGGTGCGCCCAGGCGTGCCGATTCTTTTCCTGGACACCGGCTATCACTTCGCGGAGACCATAGGCACTCGCGATGCGTCCGAAGCCATGTACGACATCCACGTGCTCAACGTCACTCCCGAGCACACGGTGGCCGAGCAGGACGAACTGCTCGGCAAGGATCTGTTCGCCCGCGACCCCAACGAGTGCTGCCGGCTTCGTAAAGTCGTCCCGTTGACCAAAATGCTCAGCGGATACGACGCCTGGGTGACCGGGCTGCGCCGGGTCGACGCGCCAACCCGCGCCAACGCGCCGCTGATCAGCTTCGACGAGGCGTTCAAGCTGGTGAAGATCAACCCGCTGGCCGCCTGGTCGGATCAGGACATGGCCGACTACATCGCCCAAAACAACGTGCTGGTCAACCCGTTGGTCGAGGAAGGATACCCGTCGATCGGCTGTGCCCCGTGCACCACCAAGCCGGCGCCGGGCGCCGACCCGCGCAGCGGACGTTGGCAGGGACAGTCCAAGACCGAATGCGGGCTGCATAGCTCATGAGCACGCTCGTGCTCACCGCGCACGGCAGCAAAGATCCACGAGCGGCCGCCAATGTGTGCGCCGTCGCCGAGTTGGTCGAGCTCCTGCGGCCAGGCCTGGACGTGCGGGTGGCGTTCTGCGAGCAGAACACTCCGAATCTCGTTGATGTGCTGGCAAATTTGCCGGATGCTCGTCGGGCGGTAGTGACGCCGTTGCTGCTGGCCAGGGCTTACCACGCCCGCGTGGACATCCCCCAGCAAATCGCACGTGCCGGTGTGCATGGTGTGCGGCAGGCCGACGTACTGGGCGAGGATGACCGGCTGGTCTCGGTGGTGCGCGAACGGCTCGCCGAGTTGGGCGTTTCCGGTCGTGACCGCGGATTGGGTGTGCTGATGGTCGCGATCGGCTCATCGGACGGCGCGGTGAACGCCCGCACCGCGACGGTGGCGGCCAAGCTTGCGGCCGGCACCCGATGGGCCGGTGCCGCGATGGCTTTCGCCACCGGCCCGCAGCCCACAGTGGCCGATGCCGCCGATCACTTGCGACGCCGCGGAGCCCGTCGGCTCGTTATTGCGCCGTGGTTCTTAGCGCCGGGGCTGTTACCCGACCGCGTGCAGGCCTACGCGCGAGAGGCGGGGATCGCGATGGCGGCACCGCTGGGCGCACACCGACTGGTGGCCGAGACGGTGCTGGACCGCTATGAGCAGAAGGTGGCCGCCCACGCCGCGGCCTGACGTCCGCCTAACCTCTGGTCTGGTACACCGGCCGGGCTACCTGCCGGATTTGGGGGCACGGCTCGTGATGTGGCTGAGCAAATCTCGCACGGCGCCGGCCGGCGGGGTTCGGCCTCCGGCCCAGATAGCCCGAAGCTGGCGGCGCAGGTTCAACTCGGGGACGGCAATAGCGCGCAGCCGACCGACCGCCAAGTCGTCGGCTACTGCCAGGCGACTCATCACCGCCGGTCCCGCGCCGGCCAGGACGGCGGCACGCATAGCTGCGGCAGAAGACAACTCGAGCACCGGCGGCGCCTGCTGCATGTCATCACCCAGTGCATCTTTGAGGGCCGCGGTCAGAGAATCGCGTATGCCCGAGTGAGGTTCGCGGGTAACCAGAGGCGTTTGAGCGAGTTCAGCGGCGCTCACGCCTGAAGACCGCCGCGCCCACTTGTGATCTGGCGGCACGACGATCACCAGTTCATCGTGCGCCACCACACAGCTGGCTAATCCTTTCGGTGGCCCTGGATTTTCGACGAAGCCGAGATCGGCGGTGCCGTCGCGGACCGAGGCGATGGCACGCTCGCTGTTGGTGGCGGTCAGAATCACTTCCGGGGCGCCGCCAGCGGGCCTGGCGGCTTGCAGGGAAACCAGCCAGTTGGGCATGAGCTGTTCGGCGACCGTTTGGCTGGCCACCACCTTGATCCGCTGACGGCTTTCCGCACGCAGCGAACCGAGGCCCGCGTCGACCTCATGGGCGACTTCGATCAGGCGGGCTGCCCATTCTGCGACGAGCTCGCCGGCCGGTGTGAGTTGTGAGCCGCGTGTGGTCCGCACGGCAAGGCCCACGCCGATTTGGGCTTCCATCGATGCCAGCCGTGCCGAGACCGCCTGTTGGGTGAGCCCGAACTCGCGGGCGGCAGCGCCGAGACTTCCCGTTCTGGCGATTGCCAGAAAGATTTCGAACGACGCGAGTTCGGGCATGCGGGAACTGAGCACCACCGTTGATCAAATCACAACGTGGCTTTGTGTGCAGCAGTCGACTCGCTTGGCGTGGCGGGCCCGGGCCGCTGCAGCGCCGGGTATCATCGCTGGTGCCGGTCGGCTGGCGGAATTAGGACACAACGGTCTCTTGTGACTCCACAACCCCTAAACCTCTACTGCTCACAGCCGGAAACAAGGACCATTGAAGCCATGACCCGTTGTCCGATCAACGGGGCACAGGCGCCCGGGCCGTGCCGTTGTCGTCACGGCGCGGGTCGACCTGGCCGTTGTCATTTTCTCGCGTGCAGGAGGCTTTGATTTTGCGTCCCTACTACGTTGCGATTGTCGGCTCTGGCCCGTCGGGGTTTTTTGCGGCGGCGTCATTGTTGAAGGCTGCCGATGCGGCGGACGACGTCGATGTGAGGGTGGACATGGTGGAGATGTTGCCGACGCCGTGGGGGTTGGTGCGCTCGGGGGTGGCACCGGATCATCCGAAGATCAAGTCGGTTAGTGCACAGTTCGCCAAGACCGCGGAAGACCAGCGGTTTCGGTTTTTCGGCAATGTGCGGGTGGGCGAGGACGTTACGGCCGCTGAGCTTGCCGAGCGTTATGACGCGGTGATCTACGCGGTGGGGGCGCAGTCGGATCGGTCATTAAAGATTCCCGGTGAGGACTTGCCGGGCAGTGTGGCCGCGGTGGATTTTGTCGGCTGGTACAACGGTCATCCGCATTTTGCGCAGATGGCGCCGGATTTGTCGGGGGCGCGGGCGGTGGTCGTGGGCAACGGCAATGTGGCGTTGGATGTGGCCCGCATCTTGGTGACCGATCCCGAGGTACTGGCGCGCACCGACATCGCTGATCACGCGTTGGAGGTGTTGCGGCCCTGCGGGGTCAAAGAAGTGGTGATCCTCGGGCGACGCGGGCCGCTGCAGACGGCTTTTACCACCCTGGAGTTGCGCGAGCTCGGTGAACTCGAGGGGGTCGACGTGATCGTGGATCCGGCGGCGCTGGAGGGCATCACCGACGAGGACGCGGCCGCTGCTGGCAAGACCACCAAGCAGAACATCAAGGTGCTGCGCGACTACGCCGGTCGCGCGCCGCGGCCTGGGCATCGCCGGATCGTCTTCCGGTTCTACACTTCCCCGATCGAGATCCACGGCCAGGACAAGGTCGAGGCGATCGTGCTGGGCCGCAACGAGCTGGTCAGCGACGACAGTGGGCGGATGGTAGCCAAAGACACCGGTGCCCGCGAGGAGCTGCCGGCGTCGTTGGTGGTGCGCGCGGTGGGCTACCGCGGGGTGCCCATCCCGGGGTTGCCGTTTGACACCGGCAGCGGCACCATCCCCAACACCGACGGGCGGGTGACAGGAAGCCGCAACGAGTATGTCGTCGGCTGGATCAAACGCGGACCTTCCGGGGTGATCGGCACCAACAAAAAAGATTCCCAGGACACCGTCGAGACCCTGCTGTCCGATTTGGCCAAGGGCGAATTGGCCGACTTCGGCGCCGACCACGCCCGCGAACTTGCCGACTGGCTGGCCTCCCGGCAACCCCGCCTGGTCACCCATGACCACTGGAAGCGCATCGATGACCACGAATGCTCCGTCGGCCAACCACTGGGCCGACCTCGAGTCAAACTCACCACCCTAGACGAACTCCTGCGGATCGGCCACGGCTGACCCCAGCTAGCAACCTGACTAGAAACAAGGAAGGACACCTGTCGTGACATACGTCATTTCCGAACCCTGCGTCGACCTCAAAGACAAGGCGTGTATCGAGGAGTGCCCGGTCGATTGCATCTACGAGGGCGCCCGGATGCTCTACATTCACCCCGACGAATGTGTCGACTGCGGTGCTTGCGAGCCGGTGTGCCCGGTCGAGGCCATCTACTACGAAGACGATCTCCCGGACGAATACAGCGATTACATCCAGATCAACGCCGACTTCTTCGCAGAACTGGGCTCACCCGGTGGTGCGGCGAAGGTCGGAATGACCGAGAACGACCCGATCGCTGTCAAGAACCTGGAGAGCAGAGCCGAAAGCGTGTAGGCCAACCCGACCGGGTGCGGATGCTCACGGAAGCTTGCCCTGATCATAGGGACAGTAGACGTCTATTGACGCGGTGATGAATCTGGTTGCCCTGGTATGCACGCGGGCGGGAACTAGGCGCAACCTCGGATTGTCCTCACAAATGTCAAGGGCCCGGGCGATGAGATCGGGCACGCGATCGATGGCGCCGATATCCTCTGCCTCCAAAAGGGCCAGAACCTGTTGGTCTTGGTTCGGATCGGCGTTTGCCGGAGGTTGTCCCGGGTCTCGTAGAAATTGAGGTGGCGGTCCCCCGCTCGTGACCTGCCGTGTGGTAGGTCTCGGGCGTTCCACCAAGAACACCAAGAGAAGGGGACCGTCATGAAGAAGAGTAGCCAGAACCGGGCCGGGGACACGAGTGTGGTCGCGATTCTCGAGCAGGTGGGTGTGGCGATGGCCGAGATCGCCGAGAACATGTCCGAGGGCCTGCTGGCGCTGGCCGTCGGCGCGGGCCTGCAGGTCATGCAGACCCTGATGGAGGCCGACGTGACCGCGCAGGCCGGGCCGAAGGGCCGCCACAACCCGGACCGGGCCGCGGTGCGCCACGGCCGCGAACGCGGCTCGGTGACCCTGGGTGGGCGCCGGGTGGCGGTGAGTCGGCCGCGGGTGCGCGCCACCGATGGCTTCGGGGAGTTGCCGGTCGCCTCCTATGAGCTGTTTTCCTCGACGGAGATCCTGGGGCGGATGGCGATGGAGAAGATGCTGGCTGGGTTGTCCACCCGGCGCTACCTGCTGGGCCTGGAGCCCGTTGGCCAGCAGGTCGATGAGACAGCTTCTGCGACCAGCAAGTCCGCGGTGTCGCGGCGGTTCGTAGCGATGACCGAGACCGCCCTGGCCGAACTGCTGGCCAAGGATCTGTCGGGGTTGGATGTGGTGGCGTTGCTGATCGACGGGGTGCACTTCGCCGAGACCTGCTGCGTGGTAGCGATGGGCATCGGCATCGACGGCACCAAGCACCCATTGGCACTGGTGGAGGGCTCCACCGAAAACGCCACACTGGTCACCGAGCTGCTGGTGGGCTTGCGCGAATGTGGCCTGGATGTGGCTCGCTCGATGCTGGTGGGTATCGACGGGTCCAAAGCGCTGCGCAAGGCGGTGGTCGAGGTGTTGGAGCGCCCGGTGATCCAGCGCTGCCAAATCCATAAGGTCCGCAACGTCAAAAACCGCTTGCCCCAACGACTTCGGTCTACAGTAGGCCGAAGGATGACCGACGCTTACCACTCGGATTCGGCATTGGAGGCCCAGGCCGCGTTGGAGACGCTGGCCAAAGAACTCGACCGCACCCACCCCGGCGCGGCCGCGTCGCTGCGTGAGGGTCTGGACGAGACGTTGACGGTGCTGCGTCTAGGTGTAGGGCCCACGCTGGCGCGCACCCTGCGTTCGACCACCACCATCGAGTCGATGATCTCCATCTGCCGTGAACACGCCGGCAACGTCAAACGCTGGCGCGACGGCACGATGGCGCTACGCTGGTGCGCCGCCGGCATGGTCGGGGCCGGCAAGCAGTTCCGCCGGGTCAACGGCCACCTGCACCTACCAGCACTGCGCGCCGCCCTTGAGCGTGAGTTCGCCGAACCTGTCGGACCCGTCGTGCACAATGATCAGGTGAGCGCAGCCTGATGATCACCGGACCGTCACCGAAGTTCCACGAAACTCGGGACATCTTCGTTTGCCGCGCTGCCACACACACGGTCGTGGTGATCACCGCCACGGCAGTAACGCCGATCAGAGTTACTAGTGGTGGTGTGTCCCGCAAATAATCAGCCACCCCAACCTCGTCATCATGGCTCAACCAGGTCGAACAACGCCGATCCCAAGCCCTAAGTCTGGACCGTTACCACGGAATCTATCCTGGCAAAAGTCCAGCGAGCACGCACCAAACGCGGACATGTAGTCAACCAAAACTGAGACAGACCACTAGCTTGGCTAGATGCGGCACAGCCGGAATTTTGAGTCAAGTTTGAGGTGCTGGGTCAGGTGGTTGGCGTTAGGCAGCGAGTAGTGTTGTGTTGCTGAGGTTTTCGAGAGCAGTGTTGTA
>Ga0078972_1004122_pt1 | contig 41097 bp, 43 predicted proteins | sample YelNatPaOPGAMG01_FD_67568 | JGI IMG/M metagenome (GOLD analysis project Ga0078972, IMG submission 67568) | Hot spring thermophilic microbial communities from Obsidian Pool, Yellowstone National Park, USA - OP-RAMG-01 (SPADES assembly) (version 2) | ecosystem: Environmental > Aquatic > Thermal...
TCTCAAGCATATTCTCCAGATCAGAGAACATTAACATTGCTGCGAAGGGGCATAATGCGGATCACATATACCTGCCGCAGATCAATATGGCACTGGCATTTGATCTCCATCAGTACAGGCCGGTCTTCCTCAAGCCGCTGGAGGGATCTGTGAGGGATGTCAAGTCCCTCAGGAAGGTGCTTGGGGAGATTGATTTCACAGGCATCCTTGTCCTGGATACTGGATTCTCCTCGCAGGATCTTGTGGAGATCATGCAATCGGAGATGAAGTTCATAATGCCTCTCCGCAGGAACCAGGAGATAATTGATTATGACATGGAGATGAGGTCATCCTTTGTCTACAGGAACAGGGGCATCAGATCGGGATTCATCAACAGCAAGGGCTTAAGGATATACATGTTCCAGGACCAGATGCTAATGGCAGAGGAGTCCTCTACGTTCATAAAGATGATTGCGGAAAAGAAGAGGACCCAGAAGGAATTCGATTCAGAATCCCGGAAATTCGGGAAGATATCCATACTGTCCAATGTAAGGGACGATCCTGAAACCATATACAATTTCTACAAGCAGCGTGAAGAGATTGAACAGGCATTCGATGCCATGAAGAACGAGCTTGAGAACGACAAATCATACCTGGGCGACGATGATTCGATCAGGGGATATTTCTTCGTGTCTTTTCTTTCTCTCTACCTGTATTACAGCATATTTGTCCTGATCAGGGCTGCAGACCTGACAAATAAATTATCCGTAAAAGATGTGCTGCTGAAATTCTCAAGGGTATACCGGATAGTAAGGGGAAAGAAGGAAACACTGAGCGAAATACCTTCAGGCGTTGAAAAGATTGACGAAAGCCTTGGAACTCATATATTCCCTAAAATATTGCGGAGTTAAAGTTTTAAATATATTCATCCAGTTTGTTTTACTCTCTTTAACTATAGTTTTGCATTCTATGTGAGAAGTTTTTTGCTGTTTAACAATCATAACTTTTAAATCATGTTCCGTTAATCGATTTTCCCTGACTTTGCATCAGGAATGCCATCCGATCATTGTGAGATACTGATTAAGAACTGGGCTTGGATAACGCTGCATTATAAGTGCCCTAGCATAAGCTAAAAGGACGTGGGGCTTGATAAGATCTCTGCTCTTTAACTGCCTGAGTCTTAGACCAAGTCTGAACCAGTCTCTGTAATCTATGTATGTCAGTTTCATGGAGTCAGGCAGACTCCTTTTTTCCCGATCTTTCAGATGATCCATCACTGCGTTCAATGAAAAATCCTGAATATATTTGCCTGCCTCGAGCGCACGGAGTGAAATTTCATTATCTTCATGCCTATCGAGATCACTCCATCCTCCAATTTCATTGAACACTTCCATGTCTCCAATAATTGAACCATAAATGGCGAAAACCTTACCGTGATGGTTCTTCGTGTAAAGGTCAATTGCCTTTTTCAGAACTGAGGCATCGTAGATCACATCTGTATCGATACTGCTTACTATCAAATCCCCATTCGACTCCCTGAAGGCAATATCCCGGCCTCTGCCCCTTGAACAGGGGCTTATGATGAGCTTCTGGATCTTACCATCTTCCTGATAAGACTTTAATATCTCAAGGGAACCGTCAGTGCTTCCGGCATCAACAACGATAACCTCCGCATCAAGGGAATTAAAGAATGGTAGAAAGCTCTGCATGGATTGCTCAATGTATCTCACTTTGTTGTAGTTAGTTATGCAAACAGAAATATTGGGGTTTTGCGCCGATTTCATATCAGGCGCCTCCCAAAGAAATGATCTTCACTGGAGTGCATTCCTAAGTTCATTTCTGGATGATCAGCCGTGCCAAATGCTGTTTTTAACCCCACTTTTAAACCCTCTTGCAAATGCAAATATTGTATGAAACAAAAAACCAAACTTAACTCTTAGGAGTATCAGCCCCAAAGTTACCTGCGATACCCATGAAACAAAATGCAGCGAAAGCACTACAGTATCGAGAAAAGTACCTTTGTGAAGTTGACGCATAGTTACAACCCAATCACGGATTCAATCTCCAAGTATCATACGTGCAGCCCTGATTGGCACGACGCATATTATTGAAGTATCGTTTAACGCAGTCATTCCATGTAGCTCGTTTGGAGGAATGAAAATATGATCTCCTTCAACGGCAGATAGTAGTTCATTTCCAATTTTAACTGAAAGTTTTCCCTTGACAACGAAAATTTCGTGCTCATAATCATGACTGTGGTGGGGCGTTGACTTACCTTTCTTGATCGTTATCAAGCGCATTGAAAACGTTGGCGCTCCATCCCTGTGAGTTATAAGCCACCGGATCCTTGCGCCGCCATCCAATTCTGATTCCTCTATGTCTTGTGAGTGCCGAACAAAACCATGAGCATTTGCCTGCATGAAAAAACATGACTCCCTAATATATACCTTTGGTGATGGATATGTTAGTTACATATCCATCCCGTGCATCGAAGAAGTGAAGCGTTCGAACCTGAGCTTCTCTTATAAAAGGTAGAGATAGCTTTCTAACAGAGATTATCCCGGTACGCCTTTACGCATGGCTTCGTCAAACTGCTTCTGTGTTATCTTGCCGGTCTTAAGCGCCAGTTCCTTTATGCTTTTGCCTGTTGTTATGGCCTCCCTGACTATTACGGCTACGGTATCATAGCCAAGAACTGGGTTCAAGAGTGCCGCGGAACCAAAGCTGCGTGAAAGATGTTCCCTGCAGACCTCCTCGTTACCTGTGATTCCGGAAATGAGTTTTTCTCGAAACATTTTGAGACCTGATGTCATTATATCCAGTGACCTGCAAAGCTCGAAGTCTATGTGTGGCATCATTACATTAAGCTCAAGCTGGCCTGCTTGTGCGGAAAAGTTAACTGCCTGCTGTGCTCCCAGAGTGGAGTGACATATCATGTTCATTGCTTCGGCTATGGAAGGGTTAACCTTGCCCGGCATAATAGAAGATCCCTGCTGCACAGCCGGTATGTTGATTTCGTGTATCCCCGCTCCCGGCCCCGAATAGAGAAGACGAATGTCATTTGCCATCTTAGTAACATCAAGCGCCAGGTTGGCTGTTGCATTCATGAGTCTGGAGAAGTCTGTCATAGACTGCATTATACCCATCAGGTTTGGTGATTTCTGGAAATTCAGGTTAGTGGCTTCCGAGATCTCCTTTATGAAATTCTCTTTGAAGTTGGGTGACGTGTTTATTCCTGTTCCGACTGCAGTCCCACCAGCATTCAGTTCCATTATCCTCTCTGTTGCCCATTCCAGTTCTTCGAGATCATTCTCCATTGCATAGGAGTATGCCAGAAACTCAAGCCCAAGTGTAACTGGAGCTGCATCCTGAAGGTGAGTTCTGCCGGGCTTTACAACATGCATGAGTTCATTCCCCTTTTCTTTCAGATTCTTTATGAATACATTTAGCTCTTTCTGGAGCCTGATTGACTTCTTAGCAGCAGTCACCCTGATCATAGTAGGGTAAATGTCGTTTGTAGACTGGCTCATGTTGACATGATCATTTGGATGGATGGTTTCGTATTTGCCAGGTTTTTCACCCATTTCCAGCAGAGCTGCGTTTGCAATAACCTCATTTGCATTCATGTTGAATGATGTTCCTGCTCCTGCCTGGTAAACATCAATCATGAACTGATCATGATATTTGCCGCCAATAATGGCGTCACATGCCTTCACAATAGCATCTTTTTTCTTCTCGTCAAGTTTCTTACCCAGAAAGTTTGCTATCGCTGCAGATCTCTTTATCTGCGCCATTGAAGCGATGTGATCAGAATCTGCTTTAAGTCCAGATATCTGGAAGTTATCCATGGCACGTCTTGTGTTAACGCCATATAGAACATTGTCAGGTATCTCTATTTCGCCCAGGACGTCTCTTTCTTTTCGTGACATAAATGTAATATCGCATCAAGATATATATGGCTTGACCAAGCATTAAGCGACTTCATGATGGGATGATAGTAACTATTAGGGCGATTGTGATATAATTATATCACTTGAAATAATACACTTAAGATTGAGAAACGAAATAAATTGTTTATCGGAAAAAGAATGGTGATCAAATGTCAAATGTTAAGCAGATAGTTATGCCAGGCGATCCTGTGGAGGTCCAGAACCTGAAACCGAGGAATGGCGTATACAAGTGTGGGGATAATAAGTATTGTTCCCAGTTTTTTGGAATCCTGCAGGAAAGCGAGCAGTTTGTGGACGTGGTTCCGTTTACAGGAAAATACGTTCCGCGCAGAAACGACAAGGTTATAGGTAAGGTAATAGAAATAGGCCCATCTATGTGGATCGTAGATATAAGCTCAACTTATACTACTCTACTGCATATGAATGATGCTCCCTGGCGAGTTACTTCGGGAGAACTGAAGAGATACATGAATGTCGGTGACTACGTCTATGCCAAGGTTCTTTCAATTAATGAAATCAAGGAGAGCTGGATCACAATGAAGGATGTTGGTCTGAAGAAACTTGAAGGCGGAACGCTAGTAAGCATACCGGCTCCTAAAGTACCCAGAATTATAGGAAAGGGCGGAAGCATGGTTAACATGATCAAGGATTCAACTCATACCAGGATAATGGTCGGCCAGAACGGTGTAATTTGGCTTGACGGCGCCCCGGAGAACGTTATAGTGGCAATAGGGGCTATTCGAAAGGTAGAGGAAGAGGCCCATACTGTTGGCCTCACAGACAGAGTGAAAAAGTATTTGGAAGATAAAAAAGGTGAGATTGTTGGGAACAGCGAGTGACAAGAAACTATTTGATGAGAACGGCCTGAGACTTGATGGAAGATCTCCTGGAGATCTGAGGCCGATTAGAATTGAGACAGACGTGCTAAACAGGGCAGACGGAAGTGCTTTCATAGAGTGGGGTGGGAACAAGATACAGGTGGCCGTTTACGGACCGAGGGAGGCCTACCCAAGGCATATGCAGGATATAAACCAGGCTTTCGTCAGGGCAAGGTACAATATGGCTGCCTTTTCCGTAGATGAGAGAAAACGGCCAGGGCCTGATAGAAGATCCATGGAAATATCAAAGGTGATATCCGAAGCACTTCAGGCTGCGGTTATGGTAGAACTTTTCCCTAGGGCGCAGATTGACGTCTTTATTGAAGTCCTGCAGGCTGATGCTGGCACAAGAATAGCTGGCCTGACAGCTTCCGCGGTTGCACTCGCAGCAGCAGGGGTTCCAATGCGTGATCTCGTGGTTGGCTGTACAGCCGGAAAGGTTGATGGCAAAGTGGTTCTTGATCTTTCGAAAGAAGAGGATAACTTCGGACAGGCGGACCTGCCTGTAGCAATTATGCCGAAGTCAGGAAAGGTTGTCCTGATGCAGATGGATGGCGATCTCTCAATTGATGAGTTTAATGAAGCAACGTCCATGATATTCAAGGCAACTGAAAGGATTAACCAGATTCAACGTGATGCACTTAAAAAGAACTATGCAAACACTGCACAGGACTGGGGTGAGTAAGAATGCCACGAGATGAACTTGACGTCATGTCAGAGATCAAGAGAAACTACATCCTTCAGAAGATCAGGAAAGATGGGATACGGGCAGACGGCAGAAAGCTTGACGAGATGAGAAAAGTCGTTATTCAGACGAACTTCATTCCAAGAGCATCTGGATCGGCTGTTGTCACACTGGGAAGAACGAAGGTAGTTTGTGGAATCAAGATTGAGGCTGGGGAGCCTTTTCCGGACACACCAAATCAAGGAGTCTTGACGACAAACGTTGAACTGCTCCCAATGGCATTCCCTACATTTGAGGCTGGACCGCCCAGTGAAGATTCTATTGAGATTGCCAGAGTTGTAGATAGGGGAATCCGAGAGTCAAAGATGATAGACCTTCAGAAGCTAGTGGTTGAACCAGCAAAGCAGGTCTGGATTGTTTTCATAGACATAGATGTGATCGACTACGATGGTAACCTGATCGACGCGTGTACAATAGCAGCTGTATCTGCACTGGCCACTGCAGTTGTTCCGGCATCGACAATAGGACAGAAGGATTTCCCACTTCCTATAACATGCAGGCCAGCCTCTGTGACCATGGTGAAGATCGATAACATTGTTGTCGTTGATCCTGATCTTGAGGAAGAACAGATTGCAAGCGCGAGGCTAACCGTAACCATGGCGGAGGACGGTCACCTGAAGGCGATGCAAAAAGGCGAACCTGGTTTCTTCACTTTTGAAGAGATCCAAAAAGCTATAAAAACCTCAAGTGATGTGGGGAACCAGATCAGGGATATATACCCGAAGTGATGATATGGCAAAAAGAACAGTAAAAGTCGGAGCCGCTGGAAGGTTCGGACCAAGATATGGAGTTACGATCAGGAAGGAGTGGAACGAGGTTAATAAGCAGAAAATATCCTTCTACTCCTGTCCTTCATGCAAACAGAGGAAGGTAAAACGTGTTGCCAGCGGTATATGGGAATGCAGGCATTGCCATTACAAGTTCGCTGGTGGTTCATATACACCTGAGTTTTCAAGAGCAGTTCTGGAGCAGGTGAGGGAAAGTGTATAAGTGCATAAGATGCGGTAAACCCTTGGAGAAATCTGTTGGAACGGCAGAAATAGAGTGCGAGTGCGGTTCCAGGGTTTTCTTAAAGGAACGGCCGCCGATAGAAAAAACAATTACAACGAAGTGAAGTATCTATGCCCAACTGGCAGGATCTTGAAATCCTGTCATCGTCCAGCATTTGCAAACGATGTCTGGGGAGGACTTTTGCAAAAGTTGGCCATGGTCTCTCAAACCCTGAGCGAGGTGAGAAAATTGCTTTTACCCTCAACGCGCTTGGATTTTCGCTTTCCATACCAGAGGAGCAGAATTGCAGCATTTGCAAGGGTCTATTCCTGAAATTGCGCGGCCTGTGTGCTCCTATAGAGGCTGAGCTCAGTGATTATGAATTCAGTTCTTTCCTTGTAGGGTCCGAAAATAGCCAACCTAGCCAGCTGGAGAAGGATTTGGAGTCCAGGTTCGGCCAGGGAGAAGGTCTGAAGAAGGAGTTCAACCGTGAATTCGGTAAGCTTCTGTCCAACAGGATGCATAAGGAAGTTGATCTGAAAGATCCAGACATCATAATTACTGTCAACCTGGAATATCTCAGCTACAGATTCTGGATCAAGAGTCTCTTCATACAGGGTCGCTACAGAAAGCTTGTAAGAGGAATACCACAAACACGATGGATCATACATGATAAGCATGATTCCGTTGAGGAGTTCATAGGGTTGCCTGCCAAGAACATGGTCAGGGCAGAGAATTTTTTCCTTCATGCAGCAGGGAGGGAGGACGTGGACGTTCTTATGCTTGGAAAGGGACGTGATTTCGTGCTTGAACTTTCTTCGCCTCACTTAAGAAACATAGATCTGGAAACACTGGCAAAAGAGGTCAATGGAAGCGGGTCTGTAGAGATAGAAGACCTAAGAATAGTTGGAAAGGAACAGGTAGAGAGGGTAAAGAGCAGCAGGCATGACAAGACCTATATGGTGCGAGTCGAAGCTGCGAGCAACATAGATCAGCCTTCTTTCCTTGAAGCAGTATCTGCACTGAGCGGGAAAGTTATTTATCAGCGTACTCCATTACGGGTATCGGGACGCAGAGCAGATCTAATTAGAGAAAGAAAGGTAAAGAAGGCCAATACCCTGTCAATCGATGGTTGCCATGCCGTTGTGGAGATTACGGCAGAAGCCGGTACCTACATAAAGGAGCTTGTTAACGGGGATGAAGGGAGAACCAACCCAAATCTTTCCAGTCTCTATGGATCAAGTCTGAAGGTAGAGAAACTTGATGTGCTCGAGATAAAGGAGGAAACAGAGAATGTCTAAAATGTCACATGGACCCAGGTCTGGGTCAAGAATGAAGATGACCAAGTCGATCAAGGAAAGGGGATACCCCCGGGTTAATGACATGGTCATGTCCTTTGAGATAGGGGACTACGCAGCAGTACGTATAAACCCATCAATTCATGATGGGATGCCGTTTCATAATTTCCAGGGAAAAACAGGCGTCATAGTGGCTAAGCAGGGAGAGTGCTATATCCTTGCCATAAATGTTGGATCAGTCAGGAAAAAACTAGTCGCGGCTCCTGTTCACCTGAAGAAGATCGACGTCGGAAAGAATTAAATTCTCGTTGAATATATATTAAGGGGTGCCAATTTGGTTGAATATAAATATCTGACGATATCTGAGTCGTTTGCCTTGCTGTCCAAACTAGATTTAACAACACCGGTAGAAAAGCAGGGCCTGGAATACCTTGAGAAGTTCCACTCCCTCAAGCCTACTGAGGTCAAGAAGGCAATTAAGGAACTTTCTGCGGTTGCAGATTTACCCGACAAGGTCATTGTTAAGATTATTGACCTCGCACCACGAAACAGAGAAAGTCTGATGATTATTCTAACCTCAAACTCCATCAACCTGCCGGAGGAAAAAGTTACAGCAATTCTTGACGTAGTGAAGGGGATAGTGGAGTGAACTATGCCAGGGATGGAGGAATATGCGTATGTCCTGGATTACCTTGCTTCAGGGCGGCCGGATGATAAGTCATACCATAAATCACCAATAGTTCTTTCCATTGGAGAAGAAGAATTCAAACTTCTTGAACTGGTTCCCAAGAATAACGCAGTGATGGCAGTAGGCGAAAAAGTATACATCGGCAAGAACCCGGAACTCAGGACAAAGATCCTTTCTGTCAAGCGGCGTATATCATACAGGGATCTTACTCACGCCGCTGAGAACGAGCTTCCATTTATTCTTGAGAGCATCATAAATGATAGGAAATCCTATTTCGTGGATTTTTTCAACAATGCCCAGCCTATAAACGCCCGCATGCACTCACTAGAACTCCTTCCTGGACTTGGAAACAAGACCATGTGGAGCATAGTAGAGGAGCGAAAGAAGAAGAAGTTCGAGTCGTTCGAGGACCTGGTTGAGAGGGTCAAGACGCTCCACAACCCTCAGAAGATGATAGCTGCGAGGATTGTGGAAGAACTGAGCGATCGCTCGCAAAAACATCGTCTCTTTGTCTCACAATGAATGCCCGGGTAACTAGAGGATTTGCAAAGAAATACGGGCAGGTTTTCCTCTGTAACAGAGATATAGCCTTGTTTGAGGCGAGTCTTCTCGGGAATAAGCATTCAAGTGTTCTTGAAATTGGATCCGGCGAAGGATTTCTAACCGAAGTTCTGCTTGACAGGGGATTCACAGTCGAAGCAGTTGAACCTGATCACGTATTGGCGGACGTTTTAAGGAAAAAGTTTGCATCACAGATAGAGGCAGGAAAGCTATCAATTATTCAGGAAAGCATACTTGACATGCAATTTAGAAGCTGTGACAGCATAATAGGAAATATTCCATACATGATCACCGCCGCGATAATTTTCAAGATATTTGACTTTAATTTCAAGGAGGCGATTCTCATGGTGCAGAGGGAGTTTGCTGCCAAGGCTTGCGCAAAGCCCGGAAGCAGGGAAGCTGCCAGGATTACCTATTCTCTGCAGATCCGAGCGTACGTTGAATACATGAGAACTGTTCCTAAGGTATTCTTCGATCCAGTGCCTGCTGTGGACTCAGCGATCATACGTATCATACCTAGAAAACTGGAAAATGGAATTAACCTGCAGAAAGCGGACGAACTGCTCAGGTTGATATTTTCAGCAAGAAGAAAGAAATTGGGTACTATACTGAAGGGGATTCAACCGGAATATTCAACCCTAAGAGCGGAGGACCTATCGATGGAAATGTTCCTTGATATATGCAGATCCTACAGTAAAAATGAATAAATTAGGCTCAGGATGATGATTTCTTTGGTTTCTCGGTTCCGCCAGCTACACTGTTCAGCCCCAGTGTAGTAAGGGGTCCACCAATACTTCCAGCCTGCATTGCTTCTATTGGGATCATCATAAGAGTTCCCTTTCCTTCCAGACCTATTTCGTAAAGTATATTCATCCACCTCAGCTGGAATGCAATCGGGTTAGTCGTGTACTGATTGGAAGCCTCAACCATCTTCTGGGCTGCTTCGACTTCTGCAAGCGCAAGTGTGACTCTTGATCTCCTCTCCCTCTCTGCGCTAGCCTGTCTGGACATTGCTTCCTGGAGACTCTGCGGCACCTGGACATCTCTGATCTCAACAGAAGAGACCTTGACTCCCCAGTGTTCAGTCTTCTCATCAATGATCTCCCTTGCAGCTCCGCCTATCTTTTCCCTCTCTGAAAGAACCTCATCAAAGGTGTATGTACCTACAACCTCCCTTATGGTGGTCTGGGCAGAAAGATTGGTACCCGTAATGTAGTTCTCGATATTCAGAACCGCTTTCTTTGGATCAACAATCTGGAAATACATGATTGCGTCAATGTTGACAGGGACGTTATCCTGAGTGAACGAAGCTTCTGTCTTGAACGCTACTGCCTGGATTCTGGTCGAAATCTTCTGTATCCTGCTCACAATAGGCATCACAAAGATAATTCCGGGCCCCTTCACACCGGCGAACCGGCCCAAAGTAAGAACGATTGCCCTTTCCCACTCCTTCAGTATGTGCAACCCAGAAAGGAATATTATTATAACAACCAAAATTAAAAAACCTATCAGTGCTTCTTCAGCTAGTCCCACGGATGACATGGTACGACATTCATATATGAGTATAATAAGTTTGCATTATTATTTAAATGCCACCCAAGCCTCAAGAATCTTCATTTTATTGCCCGGGGCTATAGCTGCATCTCTTTTTGAAGGCTGATAATACATCAACTTGAAAAATGATGCAATTATATAAGGTGCAACTTTAATCTTTCTGCCTATTTTAGAGGAGTGAGTAACTTGCTCGAATATCTTCGCAGTCCACGAAACGTTGCAGTCGTTGGCGCATCACCTGACATTAGAAAAATAGGAAATGCAGTTCTTGATAATCTCATCAAGTCGGGGTTCAGAGGGCAGATATTTCCCGTGAGTCCTTCCTACGATCAGATAATGGGATTGAAGTGCTACACTTCCCTGGATGATCTGGAGAAGGGACTGGATCTTGTGGTAATCGCTCTTCCTGCCAAGAAAGCAGTTGAACTGCTGGATCAATGTGTCAGGAACTTATCCAAGTTTGTTATAATAATCGCCGGTGGTTTCTCTGAAACAGGCGAAGAAGGGAGGTTGCTCGAGGAGCAGATCAGGGCCAAGATCAGAGGAACTCAGACTAGGGTGATAGGCCCAAACACCGTGGGTCTACTGTTTCCTTTTTCTGGGCTCAACACTGCACTCACGCCCAGCGATCGGCTATACTACCCTGGAAAGGGCAATATTGGCTTCGTATCTCAGAGTGGTGCCCTTGGTCTGCTTGTAATGGACTCTATAACTGAAAATGGCCTGGGCGTCTCTGGCTTTGTTAACATCGGGAATCGGGTAGATCTGACAGAGGTGGATCTGCTGTCAATGTTTGCCGAAGATCCCAACACCAAATCGATTGTACTGTACCTTGAGAGTATCTCAGACGGAGAGGGGTTTTTCTCAAAGGCGCGGGATATAAGCATGAAAAAGCCGATAGTGATACTCAAGACAGGCAGAACGACAGAGGCTGCCAGAGCCGCTACGCTTCATACAGGAGCCATGGCCACCGACGATAGAGTTCTTGAGGGTATTCTGAAGCAAGCCGGGGTCATCAGGGCTTATGATGAGGTAGAATTGATGGATTACGGCAAAGCCTTAGCATACCAGGTCCCACCTCCTGGCGACAGGATTGCTGTAGTAACAACAGCAGGCGGAGTCGGAGTCGTTACAACAGATTTACTTACCACCTCGTTTGATGGCATAAAGCTGAGAATGGCAACTTTTAATGAAAGTGAAAAAGCTGAACTTAAGAGGCATGCCCTGCCCATCGCATCTGTGAACAATCCCATTGACTTAACCGCCGATGGCAGCACAGAGGCGTATGGATCGGTACTGAAAATACTCACTGAATCAGACAGTGTAGATGGAATTATCGCATATGCTCTGCCACAGACGCCTAAGATCGACCTGGGCATAGTTGATGCACTCAAGGAGGCGTCGAGAAAGAAAACCCTGGTTGCCGGGGTTATTGGATACAGGCTTGCAAAAGATGTTTTGACAGAGCTTGAAAAAGCAAAGGTCCCGGCTTTTCCTTCTGTGAGGAGGGCTACAGATGCAATGAAGGTACTATACAGATACGGCCTTTATAGAAGGAGGCGCCAGAATGCTTCCTGATGTACCCACCTCTGATCCGCCCATTATACTTGAGCATGAGGCGAAGAATTTGCTGGCAAAGGCTGGAATCAGGGTGCCGCGTGGAATAGAAACTGGGGAACTGCCTGATGAGGTGGAATTGTCTTTTCCTGTTGCGCTGAAAGTATCTGATCCTCGCTTCCCCCACAAGACTGATGTCGGAGGTGTTAGATTGAACCTCGGAAAAGCCGAGCTCAGGCAAGAGTTTTCAGACATGAAGAAAAAATTCCCGAATTCATTGTTCCTGATAGAGGAGATGCAGCCTCAGGGGGTGGAATTTATTGTGGGCGTAGTAAAAGATGCAACATTCGGTTACGTAATCATGCTGGGAACCGGCGGCATCTATACCGAATTGTACCTTGATGTCACCTTCAGGAAAATACCCATCAACATGGATGATGCAAGTGAAATGATCAATGACATAAGATCCAGCAGGTTCTGTGATGGCTTCCGTGGAAAGCAAATCAACTGCAATGCACTGAAAAAGCTCCTGATTTTGATAAACAATATGGTAATTGAGGGTGAGAATGACATATTATCAATGGACCTCAACCCAGTTATCGTTACTGAGGAGGATGTAGTCGTAGCCGATGCAAAGATATCTATCAAACCAAGAGAGAACACATCCTAATGCTGGTAACGATGGTTGAAACTGAATGCCCTTCTTTTCAGCTCTGCAATATGATAATAAGCACAAAGTAATTCACTGAAAGATGCAGTTTCAAGCAAGACTTGTGACATGGAATGAAATAGTAGACTGGTGCCTAAAACTTAGATCGCATATCGTAGGTAACTACCACCCGGATGCAATTATAGGGCTTTCCAGAGGTGGTTTGGTTCCTGCGCGACTCTTATCTGATTATCTTTGGATAAAGGATCTCTTTTCGGTCAAGACAGAGCACTGGGGAATCACTGCTTCAAAGGATGGAGAGGCGAAAATCACAGCAGATCCTTCGCTTCCCATTCGCGGAAAGAATGTACTCATAGTGGATGATATTACTGACACAGGAAGCAGCATGAAGCTTGCTGTGGATACAATTAAGAAATTTGGGCCAGCATCACTCAGGACATCAACAATGCTGCATATCGAGCATTCCACGTATACCCCTGATTATTTTGCGGCCGCTGTTTCTGCAAAGGAATGGACATGGTTTATCTTTCCATGGAACGTTTACGAGGACGTTCTAAATCTGACTGGGAAAGTCCTTCATGCGCCAATGGGAGAAGCTGATCTTTCTTCTGCGCTTAAGGAAAACTTCGGACTTGACCTTGATCGCAAGTATCTTGGAGAGCTCCTGCATAACTTTGCGAAGTCCGGGAAAGTTGTCCCTTCTGGCAACGGATTATGGGAGATGCCCGAGACGAATAGAGATAGCGCTGTCTAAATAATAGCAATTGATTGCTCCCTACTGTGACAGTCCCTTCATACACTATCTAAATGGAATGATCGATCTTTATACGGTGTCGTGACATCCTTCCCCTCGCTTTCATCCCCTATCTTGCGATAAGGGAATTCCCGCTCGAAAAAGTTAAAAACTACTGGGAAGATTTGTATGCGATCATGCAATATCCAGACATGGAAGTAGCTCATACACCAGATCCGGATGATTCCTTCATGTTTTACGGCATGTTTGAGGGAAAGATAAAGACACATTACAAATATGACCAGGTCATCAAAGATATCGAAGCCCTGAACCAGGACTCCCTTTCTGGAAAATATGACGTCACTGCCATGTCTGCACCTGCTTATGCAAGGGTATCAGACAAATACTACCTTACCTCAGCCGGTGCCAGTTTCGGGATCAGCTATGGACCCATAGTTGTGGCAAAGAAACAGATTGACCTTGCCAGCGCTGTGATCGGATCCCCGGGTGAGCTCACGTCTTCACACAACCTTTACAGGATGTTCATGCCCGAGCCAAAGAGAATGGTTGTGATGAGGTTCGATCAGATCGTATCGGCTGTTATTTCGGGCAGGGTTGATGCGGGAATAATCATACATGATGAGCAGCTGACTTACCAGAATAAGGGGCTCGTCAAGGTGGCAGACCTCTTTAAGGAGTGGTCAGAATATGCGCCAGGATTACCTGTCCCTCTTGGATTTAACGCAATCTCAAGGAGCGTAGGAGAAGAAGGAATAAAGGGGTTCATGGACGATTTCCGTCGATCAATAGATTACGGCAATGAACATGAAGATGATGCGCTCGCCTATTCGATGAAATACGCAAGATATAGCGATCTTGAACTGGAGCGGAGGTTTGTGAAAATGTATGTGAACAAGCTGACAAGGGATTTTGGTTCACAGGGAAAATCGGCAATCATGAAATATTTTGAAAGAGGTGCCAGGATGGGCATTCTGAGCAAACCTGACCTGCAGATTGTCTAGGATTCTTCTTCGCTCGTTCTTGCCTGCGGCTCTTTTTCTGGGTAATCTTCGAGTCCGCCGTACTGGAAGCATGAAGCAAAATGATCAGGCTTAACTTCCATCAGTCTAGGCACCCTTGGCTTAAGCAACTGTATTGTTACAAAATCTCCTCCGGGCGACACGGCGACAGACTCCACTGCCTGCAGCGGCGTACCACCTTCGAGAAGGATGCGTGCCTCAATCAGTCGGTTAAGTTCACCAACAAATTCGTATGATATGTGCGTCCCTCCCTCGAAGGTGATTTTAAGCGAATTTGTCTCTGAATCTGCTATGATTTCATGATATGGTGGAAAATTGCTGAGATCTGTGTTCCTGTTCAGGATCATGATCTCCCTTATTAGCGGGGCGATCTCGAAAGCCGTCCATCCACAGTTCTTGAATGCAACAGGGCAGCGTGTGTGGAATGCACACCCGGAAGGAATTATTGGTATTACCGGGGATCGATCGCCTATTTGGCCATCGATCAATCCTTTACCGCTTTCAAGTGTGAGAGAGTTTGAGATAAGCATTTTTGTGTACGGATGCAGCATACCAGAATATATGTTGGAAAGTGTTGAATATTCTACGATCTTCCCAAGATACATCACAGCAACCCTGTCAGAGAGTACCCTTGTCACGTTGAGGTCGTTTGACGCAACAATGTATGACATTCCCCTTGAATATTGATAATCCCTGAGAGTGTTCAGAATCTGTGCCTTGGCTGAAATATCCATATCAGAAGTGGGATCATCCAGTATCAAAAGTTTTGGTTCTACTGCAAGTGCCCTGGCAATATTTACTATCTGCAATTCTTCAACGTTCATGTCGTTTGGATATTTCTGAAGATCAGATTCTCTCAGACCGGCTGCTGCTGCCACTTCTTTTATCCTGAGGTCGATCTCAGACCTGTTAAGGTCTGTTCCCCTCCTGAAGGATTCGGCAATTGTGTCCCACACAGTCTTCTTTGGATCGATGGCGGTACGTGATCCCTGGAATACAAAGTAGATCTCCTTCCTTGACTTCCTTGTTTTCCTCAGGGACTTGCCAATCAGAGAGAAATTTTTCCTTAGATCACTCAACTCTGGACTTATGCTTCCTGCTGCATGAGTGCCTGATCCCTGCGCTTTGTTGTCCTCTTGAATGTGGTCTTTTTCAAGTTTTCCAGCCCTGTACATAAACTCCGGTGGTGTCTCAAAATAGACTGCCCCTGAGTTGACCGGAACAAGCCCGGCTATGGCCTTAAGCAGGACCGATTTTCCACTTCCAGATTCACCAATGATTCCAAGGGTCTCACCCTCTATAAGCTGCAGTGAAATGTCATCTAAGACCTTAGTTCTGTCACCTGATCTGCCGGTTAGCTTTTCAAGTTCCATATCAAGGTGTGCCACAAGTACTAGCGTGGTTTCATCTATTTCTGTCATCTTTCTTCCTCCACTGCTTCAGAGTAAAGGAAGCACGCAACCTTGTGCCCTTCTGATATGCTTGATAAGAGTGGCTTGCGAATTGAGCACATGTCCATCCTGAATTTGCATCTGGGATTAAATCTGCACCCCTTCGGCGGGTTTACGAAATCCGGCGCAAACCCTGGCGTATATTCAAGCTTGATGGTCTTATCAGATACTCTTTCAGCCGCCTCAAAGGTATTGATAACTCCGCTGGTGAATGGATGTTTTGAATCATGTATCAGGACATCCATTGTCGATTCTTCTATAACATTGCCAGAATACATAACGAGTACCCTATCTGAAATTGCTGAAAGAACAGTCAGGTCCTTGGAGAAAATGAGGATGCTCAGGTCGTTTCTTGACCTGTGCTCCTCCTTTATAGATGACAGGATCTTCAGTTTTGTGTTAACATCAAAACTACCTGTAGGCTCGTCAAGGATCATTACTTTTGGTTTTATTGAAAATGCTAGTGCAAGTGCTATCTTCTGCTTCAGGACGTTTCCCAGATCATGCGGATATGATTCCAGTAAAGAGCCGGAATCTACAACACCGAAATCTCGAAGAAGGTTACTGGCGTATTTCAGGGCGATCTCCCGTATGAAGGAATGTTTGCTACCACTGATGACTGATTTCTGTATCTTCTCGAATGATCCGAGTGACTTTAATCTGCCCTCTGTGTTATTGAGATCCGTCTGCAAGTCTTTGACAAGTTCAACGTCCTTATCTGCCGTAGCACGCGCAAGATCGACTTTAAGTCTGCTTATCCTGGAATGAAGATCGAATGCACTCTTAACGTTCCTCGCTTCTTCAAGGTCTGTCTTCATCTTCTCTGTGCTTGCAATGAAGAAAACTTCTTGAGCAAGATCTTCCTGCCCATATTTGAAGTCGAAAGCGTTCATTATCATGTCCCTTGTATCGAAGAGAGCGTGATCTGTCATCCACTGCCTGATTATCCTCTTTCTTCCTGGGAGATCGGGCTGCTGCTCAACTGTACTGACCAGTTTTTCAACGTCCTCCAGGGTAAATTCCTCCCTCTGAATGATTGACTGGCATATTTCCGAAGCGTTCTGGCTCAGAATTGCCTCACGGAACTGGTCGCCGATTGTCTGCATAGGATTCAGGCTTCCATAAGCATGCTCGGAGACGAGTGTAATGGTTTTTCCCCTTAGAAGACTCATTAATTCTTCCTGCTCGTTCAACCTGCGGACCCCGCTCTTTTTCTCCTTGCCAGATGATATTGCAGCACCCAGTTTGTCCAACCTCTTCACGTCTCTGAATATGTTAAAGCCGTCTATGTAAACGGCACCTCCAACAACATAACCAGGTGATCTAAGAAGATCAACTATTGATCTTGCCGCAACTGTTTTCCCACTTCTGCTTTCTCCAAAGACTCCAAGGATCTCGCTCTTGTTTAGATTGAAGCTAAGCTTTGTCAGTACTTTCGCCACACCGTCAAGTGTTATAAAATACGATTTCAGTCCATCCACTACGAGGGGAGATTCAGCAGTAACAGCAGAACCCGGCATCATCGTTGATCATTCCTCCAGGTCTTGTATCGTATTGAACGCTTCAACCCTGCTCCAAGCAGGAAAACACCAAGTGTAAATCCAAGCAGGAATAAACCAGGAATTACCAGCGGCCACCATGTCAAAGTACCCAGAAGTGTCGAACTAACACCCCAGGACATCATGTTCCCTAATTCAGGCATATACCTGAATGCCGGATCGAGGTTGAGGAAGTCCACGGTTGCTATTAATTGTACAACGATACCAAGCTCTATGAAAACACTGGCGGCAAAATCAGGCAAGATACTTGGGAATATGTGCCTGAATGTTATCTTTGTTGGAGTATCCCCGGAAGCCATTGCGGAAGCCACGAATGTCGCCCTTTTAACAGATCTGGCCTTGTTCCTCACGATAACTCCAAATATGGGCCACCATGCAATTGAGGTTGCTATCGCCAGATCAAAGAAACTGAAACCTAGGAGGTAGGATACCATTATAGCAAGTCCAATCAATGGGATCTGAAGGAAAAAGTTGGATATTTCAGTGAGTATCCTGTCAATTATTCCCCCAAAGAATCCAGCATAGAGACCAACAACCAGACCAATTAGTGAGCTCACTACAACAACAAAGAGTGAGAAGGCGAGGTCAAACTTGACAGCAGCAAGCATGACTGGAAGAATTGGCAACCCATATAGGGTGCCCCCGAGTATATACCAGCCGGATCCTCCAAGCGAAACAATATTGGATGGCGAAGAAAGCGATCCATGGAAAGCAGTCAGGGCGTTGCTCATTGATCCTGATGTGCCCAGATAACCAGGGAAAACCATGTCAAGAAGCCCGATTACGAGGTAAAAGGCAGTAATTACTGCGCCACTGATTGCAGATACATTAGCAAGAGAGACCTTCACAGACTTGGTTGCCTGGCGTGACCTAAGGACCATCGTTACTGTAGGTGCCTCGAGCCTCTCTTCTCCTTCGCTTTTATCCGTATAACTCACCTCCCGATGCTTCTGGATCAGTAAGAATCCTGATAATACCAGATAGGAATGAGGATATTATTATCACGATACCAAATACGAAGAGTGCGAATATGGCACCAAAATAGCTTCCGGTGATGATAGATTCGTAGAAAGCCCATCCAAGTCCCCGGTAAGTCATGATCGCCTCAACAACTATTTCAAATGTGAGTATGCTGGTCATAACGGTTGGAATATATCTGAATAATTCTGAAGATCCTTTAATCATAAGGTAATTCCTTACAACGATCCATCGGGGGAGGCCAAGACTACTAGCAGAGCCGAGGTAACCCTGGTTCAATGACTTAAGAATTCCAGAACGATAAATCTGAAGCATAAATGAGGATGAAAAGAAGACCATCAGCAGAAGAGGAATTATGAACACAAGTATACCGGAAGACGCCATTGCATAATTGCCGTGGATTAAACCGTCGATCACAGGTATGTGTGTTGGGAACGTCCAGTAAGGAAGGTTCTTAGTCGGCTCCGATATTATAAGAGATGTATTATAAAGAAAAAAACGCAGAAATGCACCGACAAGGAATATGGGAAAAACCATGCCAAGCGCTATGTACAGGTTTGAGGCGGCTCTTGTTGTAGTATTTACTCTTCGGCTGTACCCTATTCCCATCAATATAACTATAGGCACAGATACTAGGAGCGATATTGCAAGCAGGAATATCGTCTGCGGCAGTGAAAAACCTATTACTGCCATCACCGAGAAACCACCTAGAGTGGGATAATTAGAAGCAACATACCCCCAGTTACCCGTGAACACATCTTTTACAAAATAAAAGAACTGGGCGAATGAATTCTGATTGAGTCCCATGGATGTTCCGGCTGATTGCAGGAGCACCATGCTTCTATTCGTGTATTCAGCGGAAAGCAGGAATGCATAGAGGAAAATGAGAAGAGCTAAAAGCTCAATAACAGCAATAAAAACCCTTTTTCCAATATTCAGCGAACTTTTCATGAGATTAGCCAACATGGGATGGATGTAATAAAATCTTTTTATCCGGGTGGGGGTCATAATGGCATATTTTTAGCTTTATGTCTAAGCTTACTACCGAATGATGGATCACCAGGCACCCTGGTTAAAGTTCCACTATCACCTTTTTTATAAGGAATTAATGTGTTTTCCTCTCCTTCGTTTTCATTTTGTCTGATCAAAAATTACGTGCCAGGTCAAAAACAGGAAGCAAGATTATGCTCTTTATTTCGGCATGTATTAATAGATTCTTAAAATACAGTGGCTTGATCTTATGTCCAAAGAGGAAGTAGTATTAAGGATAGGTGGCGCTGCAGGCGAAGGTGTTCAATCTGCCGGCTCCGTCGTAGCGAAGTCATTTTCACGTACAGGATTAAGCGTTATGACATATAATTATTATCAGGATATCGTGAGAGGGGGGCAGAGTTGGTACCAGGTCCGCGCCTCGCATAACAAAGTAAGGAGCCAGGGAGATGGCCTTGACGTTCTGATAGCTCTTAATATGGATGCTCTTTTAAGGCATACTAATCCAGAGATCAACGAAGGTGGTGCTTCCCCGCTGAATGGGATAGCTATATTCGACACTTTATTGACTGGCTTCAAAAAGCAGAACAATGTCACATACTGCCCTGTACCGTTGTCAGAGATAGCAGGTAAGCACAGCAAAGTTTCTCTTGTAAGGAACACAGTGGCTATCGGTGCAGCCATGGCATCAATTGGAATGTCTTTTGATGTAGTTGCAGACGTTATCAGGGATCAATTTGGCGGTAAGGGAGATGTAGCTGATCAGAATGTTTCAGCAGCGAAGGATGGTTATGATTATTACAATCAGAATTTCAAGAAACTTGATAAAAAGCTGAACTTTACAAACAAGAAAAAATACCTACTCGGAGGCGGAGAAGCAGTGGGCTTAGGGGCCGTAAATGGAGGGCTCAGAATGTATATAGGCTATCCAATGACGCCTGCCTCCTCTGCATTGCATTACATATCCAGTCACGCCAAGGACTTCAATCTTTTTGTAAAGGTACCAGAAGATGAGATTTCTGCAATAAACATGGCTATCGGTGCAAATTATGCCGGTTTGAGAGCAATGACCGGCTCTTCCGGAGGTGGCTTCTCGCTTATGGTGGAGGCTCTGGGAATGGCTGGAATGCTTGAAATTCCACTCGTGGTCTATGAGGCGCAGAGATCGGGCCCTTCTACCGGACTACCGACAAAGACTGAACAGGGGGATCTGAATCTTGTCCTTGGAGCTTCACAGGGTGATTTCCCGAGAATTGTTCTTGCACCAAGGAATGTTTACGATGCTTTTCTCCTGACCCGTGAAGCAATGAATCTTGCCGAGAAGTACCAGACACCAGTTATTGTGATGTCCGATCTCTACCTGGCGGAACATCTTGAGACGGTTGACAAGTTTGACTTCAATTTCGAGATAGACCATGGACTAAGAGCCCAGGACAATATGAAAAACTATAAACGCTACGAATACACAGAAAGCGGTATTTCACTCAGGGCGATCCCTGGACAGCCCGGTCTCATGCACAATGAGGATTCGGATGAACATTCGGAAACGGGAGATGTGGTTTCCGATGCCGAGACTGATCCAAAGCTTCGTATTGCAATAATGGAAAAAAGGATGAGAAAGCTCAATTCATACGTAAAAGAGATGCCGCCGACCGATACTTACAGGCTTGACGATGCTGAATACGCAATAGTTCAATGGGGATCCACTCAGGGTGTTGTGGAAGAGGCAGTTGACATACTCAGGGACAAGGGAATCAGGGCGGGGGCGATTGAGATTAACCGTGTTTTCCCCCTGAATCCTGACATTCAAGATCTGCTTAAAAACAGGAAGAAGATTATTGTCGTAGAAAACAATTATACAGGACAATTCAACAGACTTCTCAAGTCTGAATTTCTCGTTTCAACTTCGTTAATAAGAAAATTTGATGGAGAGGCGTTTTATCCTGGAGATCTGGCGGAAGAACTGGAACAGGAAATTAAGAGGTGAAAAAAATGGTAACAGTAGGAGATTTTAACGGAACCGTGAAACCGGACTGGTGCCCGGCTTGCGGTAACTTTGCACAGCTTTCAGCAATTAAGGCAGTACTTGCTGATCTTGGAATAGAGCCACACAACACAGTGGTAGTCTCAGGTATAGGTTGCTCAAGCAATTTGCCCGAGTTCATCAGGGCATACGGTTTTCATGGACTGCATGGAAGAGCACTTCCAGTTGCTTCAGCAGTTAAGTGGGCAAACCCGAAATTAACTGTCATAGCATATGGAGGAGATGGAGATGGCTTCTTTGAAGGGACACAGCATTTCTATCACACGGCAAAGAGGAATGTTGATATAACATATATTGTGTCAGATAACCAGATATTCGGCCTGACGACGGGACAGGCATCACCTACCTCTGAGATTGGGTTCAAATCAAAAACAACCCCCTATGGAAACATCGAGGAGACAACAAACCCTCTGACGTTTGGACTTGCCGCCGGCGCGACTTTTGTTGCGAGAGGTTTTTCAGGTGACCCAAAGCATCTGAATGAGATTATTAAGAGAGGCATCCAACACAGGGGATTCTCGTTCATCGATGTGATGAGCCCATGTGTTACTTTCAACAAGCTCAATACTTATGATTACTTCAGGAAGAGGGTTTACAAGTATGAGGCAAAGGATCTAACTGATTTTTCAGCTGCATACAAGATATCGCAGGAATGGGGAGATAAGATACCTATAGGGATATTCTATGAGAAGATCGAGAGATCATACATTGATATGGATCCTGTAGCTTCCCAGACCCCAATGATAGATATCGAACCCGTGAAGCTAGATGAGAAATTTGTTGAGGAATTCCTGTAGAGCAAGGCAGGTAAGTTATAAAGCTATTGGAACTTCACTATCAAGTTGTCAGGCATACAGGCAGTCGATAGGGTAACACTCAAACGCAGGGAATACAGTGAGTCGAGTCCTGCCAAGATAAGGACCAGTATATCTTCTATTCTAAATAGGCATGCGTCGCTAGATGAGGGATCGTCTGAACTCATCAGAAGTATCTTTGACGTGCTTCACTCAAATCGGGAGATTATTGCAAACGCGATCACCGAGGATACAGGGAAGGGAATATCTGCCTCCAGGAGAGAAATTGCCTCAGCATTGGAAATCTTAAAAGATAACACAGAAGTCAAGCCAGAAGAGCTCACATATTATAACAAAGATCAAGATGGTACCAGCAGTATTACATTCATCAGGGGAATTTGTCTGGTATTTCCAGATAGGTGGTGCCCTGTACTTTCGCTTGTCGAAAGGCTTGTACCGGCACTGCATACCAGAAAACTGTCAGTCGTTTCACCAGACAGCAGGGCTTTCACTGCTGTTAAGATACTGCTAGATCAGGTGGATCCTTTGATTGCCTCAAGGGGTGGTCTTGTTGTGTCAATGTTCGCCACACCGACCAAAACAATGACCCTCCTGGAAAGAGAGGGGATATCGGATGTACTCTTTTCAGGGTCCAACGAGGATCTCTCAAGGCTCCGACACCATTGTAACTACAGTTCGTTTCGGGCAGAGTCGGGCGAAGGATTCTCGATCATCGTCACAGAGGATTCGAAACTTGACGAATGCGCAACATCCATTTCAGATATTTTCCTAGACTTCTCAAGATCCCCATTCAGACGACCTGCCACTGTCATAGCAGAAACATCTGCTGAGGAATATCTTGAAAACCGCCTCGCTGAAGAAATAAGCAAGCATAGCGCAGGCGATCCTCTTTCCGATATGGTATCTGTTGGTGTTATTCAAGATCCTGAAAGCGCGAATAAATACTCCACGCTCCTCTCATCTGGCAAGAACAAGACACATGATATACTTCACTGGGATGGATTTCAGGAGAATGTTTTTCATCCAGCTCTTGTAAGGGAGCTTCCAGGTACTGGTAGGTTGAAAGGTTTTAATGAGCTTCCTCTCCTCAAGATACGCACTATGGCTTCTATTCAAGAGGGATTTGATCTTGTGGCGCAATCTGGAAATCTCATGTTTGCATCTATGTGGTCATCAGACCCATACCTGGAAGATCTCGCAGGTCATGCTCTGCAGGTATCCTGTATGTATTTCAATGTCGCTCCCTTGGCACTGCCGAATGAGTGGAAGAACCCAATCGTCAATGAGAATGTTGTTCAGGGTCCCCGTGCTCTTATAAAATCTATGCTGGGTCAGAAGACGCTATTACACGGAAAGTAATGCCACCCAATCCAGAGTGCAGAAAGATGTTCAGGAAGAGACCATTCTCTTGATGACTTCCTGCCCGAATTCAGAGCATTTAAGTTCCTTGATCCCGATCAGTCTGGCTATGTCCTGCGTGACCTTCTTTTCCTTGTAGCACTGCGTAATCGCGGCTTCCATTATCTTTGAAGCTTCCTTCCATCCAATATAGGTGAGCATCATGCTTGCAGAAAGGAGCAGTGAAGTTGGGTTGGCAAGATCCAGCCCGGCATATTTTGGTGCAGTGCCATGAACAGCCTCGAATATTGCATGTATGTCGCCAACGTTACCTCCTGGTGCAAGCCCAATGCCTCCGACCTGTGCGGCGATGGCGTCTGAAAGATAGTCACCGTTAAGGTTTGTGGTTGCGATCACGTCATATTCATCCGTTCTGGTAAGAATCTGCTGGAACATGTTATCTGTGATTCTGTCTTTGACCACTATCTTGTCCTTGAATTCGTCCTTGTTCTTCAGATAATCTTCTTCCCTGACTATCTTGGACTTGAACTCATTTTCTGCTACCTGATAACCCCAGTCCTTGAAGGCGCCCTCGGTGTATTTCATGATGTTTCCTTTATGTACCAGAGTCACGCTTTTTCTTGAGTTCTCAACGGCAAAATTCAGTGCCTTCCTCACTAATCTTGTAGATCTGAAACGGCTGATAGGTTTTATTCCTATTCCGGTGTCATCAGTCAGCTTAACGCCAAATTCGGTGTTCAGGTAATTCCTCAGCTTCTTTGCCTCTTCGCTGTCGTATCTCCACTCTATTCCTGAATATACATCCTCTGTATTTTCCCTGAAAATGACCATGTTTACGTTCTCAGGATGCACTACCGGGCAGGGAACTCCTGGGAAGTACTTTATAGGTCGGATGTTAGCATACAGATCAAAATATTGCCTCAAAGTAACATTCAGGCTCCTGAAACCTTCACCAACGGGTGTTGTCAGGGGCCCCTTGATTGATACGATGCAACGCTTAAGTTCATCGAGCGATGCCTGTGGAAGGTGCTTACCCGTTATTTCCATCGCCTCTTCGCCTGCAAGAATCTTTTTCCATTCTATTGATCTGCTGTCCTTATAGGCAGCTTCTAGCGCAGAATTGACTACCTGAATTGTTGTCTTTGTAATGTCAGACCCTATTCCGTCCCCTTCAATGTAGCCGATCGTTGGATTGTCAGGCACAACAAGTTTGGATCCATCCTTAACATCAATATATGTCATTCTATCGTACATGAAATGTTTAACCAAGTGATTATTTTTTCCTTCCTTTTTTGATGCGATCGTAATAAACGCATTTTGATATCTTACTTGTTTCCAAACAATCTCAGGTGGGAAGATATCGTCAGCAAAACAATTTAATCCCTAAAGCAATCTGCCTGGTGCAGGCCGGGGTGTTTAGGTATTTCTTCTGATAAAGAGCAGAATGTTACAGTTGTTGTCGGACTTCAGTTTGGAGATGAAGGCAAGGGCAAGATAACAGATTATCTGTCAGCTTATCATGATGTCGTAATACGCTATAATGGAGGCGGGAACGCCGGTCATACTGTTGTTACCGACAAGGAAACTTTCAAGTTCCACCTTGTTCCATCCGGCGCGCTTCGTGCTGGTACGGTCATTCTGAGCAATGGCATGGTCATTGATCCGATCGCCCTGGTTGAAGAGATAAAGAAACTGAAGAGTGTAAATTCCGAAGTGAAGATACAGGTGAGCCGTAACGCACATGTTGTGACGGAGATGCACAAGTATCTTGACCTTGCAGAAGAGGAAGTGAGAAAGAGCCTCAGGATCGGAACAACTGCCCAGGGAATTGGGCCTACTTATGAAGACAAATATGGAAGATCAGGCATAAGAATGTCTGATTTGCTGGATGTCACAATACTGAAGGATAAACTCAAGCTTATCGCAAGACTCAAGCAATCCCTATTCGAAGGCTCGGATTTCGTTTATGAATCCAAGATTGACGATCTTGCCCTGAAGCTTCTTGAAAGCGGCAAACAGCTCAAGGAGTATTTTGTTGATTGCGAGAACACAATAAATGCTGCATATGAAGATGGCAAAAGCCTGATGTTCGAGGGTGCCCATGGAACTCTCCTCGATATTGACTTTGGGGTATATCCTTTCGTGACATCATCGAACACGATTGCAGGCGCAGTGACAAACGACACTGGCTTTTCATTTAGAAAGGTGAAGACCGTCGTTGGTGTTGCCAAAGCATACGTTTCCAAGGTTGGAAATGGCCCGTTTCCTACAGAATTAAAGGGCAGTGCCGCAGATTTGCTTCGTCAGATAGGCTCGGAGTATGGAACCACTACAGGTAGGCCCCGCAGGGTTGGTTGGCTGGACATTCCTGCACTCCGATATGCACTTCAGCTTAACGATGCTGATTTTATAGCACTCACAAAGCTAGACACACTTGGCACACTCGACAAGATCAAGATAGGCTATTCCTATACCCTCAACGGCAAGCCGCTGGATCACTTCCCAAAGAACTTTCGGGCTCTGGAACTCGTCAATGTTGAATATAAAGAAATGCAGCCCTGGGGGAAACTGGAGGATGAGGTTCTTGAAGAGGTGCAGAAGAATGGCATGGCCGGATTCCCGAGGGAACTCAGGGAATACGTCAGCCAGGTGGAGAAACTCTCCGGATTTCCAGTCAAGATCATATCATTTGGAAGCAAGCGGACTATGACTTTTGACAGGAGCGGCCTGGGCGTTAAGGGCATGGATCAGGTTATTTAACCCATTAGGCATTTTCATTCATGCTTAAGGAAATACATGCTCCGAGGGGAAGCAAGCTCAACACTAAAGGGTGGGGACAGGAAGCTGCTCTCAGGTTAATCATGAACAACTTGGATCCGGAAGTGGCTATGGATCCGCAGAATTTGATAGTTTATGGTGGAAGAGGAAAGGCCGCAAGAAACTGGGAAGCCTTTGACAAGATTATTTCGTCGCTGAAATCGCTTGAAGGAGATGAAACGCTCTTAGTTCAGTCAGGTAAGCCTGTCGGAATTTTCCGGACGTCCGAAGATGTCCCGCGAGTACTAATATCGAATGCACAGATCGTACCCAAATGGGCAACTGACGATATTTTCTGGGAGCTTGAGAGGAAAGGTCTCACGATGTTTGGGCAGATGACCGCTGGTAGCTGGATATACATTGGAACGCAGGGGATTCTTCAGGGAACTTTTGAGACATTAGCGAGCATAGCCCGCCTGGATTACAAGTCTGAGGATCTTTCTGGCAGATGGTTTCTGTCTTCCGGCCTGGGTGAGATGGGTGGGGCACAGCCTCTGGCCGCAAAACTTAACGGTGCAGTGGCAGTTGTGGTCGAAGTCGATCCTGAAAAAATCAGGAGAAGGCTCAGGGACAGGTACCTGGATTTGAGCGTGGAGACGATAGACGAAGCCCTGAGAATAAAGGATGAGTTGATAAAAGATGGAAAAAGCCAGTCAATTGCAGTCCTCGGTAATGCAGCTACAGTATACGACGAGTTGAGCCGGAGAGGCGTGGTTCCGGATATCATATCAGACCAGACTGCTGCTCATGACATCACAGTGGGCTACATACCGGAGGGCTATACAGTGGAGGAAGCCGGCAAGTTCAGGTCGGAGGACCCAGAAGCTTACAGGAAAGCAGTATATGCCTCTATAGTCAAGGAGACGAAGGCAATAGTCAGCATGATGAGGGCAGGATCTCATGCATTTGATTATGGGAATAACCTGAGGGGAAGGGCGCTTGAGGGTGGTTATAAGCTGGCTTTCACCATTCCTGGTTACGTTCCTGCATACATAAGGGATCTTTTCGTTGTCGGTTCCGGTCCATTCCGATGGGTTGCCCTTTCCGGGGATCCGAACGATATATATGCAATAGATAATCGTTTGATGCATGAATTCCCCGAAAACAGGCATCTGGCGAAATGGCTCAAGCTGGCTAAGGAACATGTTCATTTCCAGGGTCTACCGGCACGGATATGCTATGCAAAATATGGTGAGCGTGAGAAAATAGGGCATATAATCAATGAAATGGTTGCAGATGGCGAACTTTCTGCCCCGGTTGCTATAGGCAGAGACCACCATGACACCGGATCGGTCGCATCGCCCTACAGAGAAACTGAGGCAATGAAGGATGGGAGCGATGCAATAGCAGACTGGCCTATATTGAATGCGCTCCTTAACGCAATTTCGGGTGCAACATGGGTATCGGTCCATCATGGCGGTGGAACAGGTATAGGGAACTCAATCCATGCCGGCTTCGTTCTTGTTGCAGATGGTTCCAGAAAGACTGAGCAGAAAATAGAGAGAGTCCTGAACGCAGATCCTGGAATTGGCGTGATCAGGCATGCAGACGCTGGTTACGAGAAATCACAGGAACTGATAAGAAAAGGAGTGAGATTCAGATCTCCTTATTTCCGTCAGGATGAGAAGTAGCTGTATTCTCTCCACCCGATAATACGAGGAGCCTGGTCCCTCTCCGGCAATCGATATTTACTGTCTCCTCAGGAATGTAGATCTGATCCTTTACAATGTTTTCATGGCCGGAAGAGATCCATCCCTCCAGGACAAGTATCATGATGCTGTGACCGGGTCTTACCAACCTGATGCTTGAATGTGTCAGGTAATCCAAAAGTGATATTGAAAGAAAGCCGTTGGTTTCAATTCCTCCCCATTTACCCGCTATTCTGGTTTCCCTAGTTTCTTCTGTTTCGTAGGATGGCATATCAGATGCATTCACAGGCAATATGTCCTGGGCCGAGATCCTGGCATGATCATGAAACTCGATTACAATGCCTTCTGACTTTGCGGATCGCTTTGGAGTGGTTGCTGATGGAGGATCTACCACAAGAGATCTGACAATTACCGCTGATCCTGTGTCCAGATTGAATTCGTTTACGCCTCTTTTTACGCTGACATCCCCTGACAGCATGTAAAGGATTACTGAGGTGCCAGGTGACGCCAGCTTACTTATATTGTCAGGGGTACTGGAATAAAAGTGATCCAGACGCACAAACGGTTTAGTCAAACCAATTCCTATGCTTGGCTTGAGCCTTGGAAAATAGCGGTAAAACATGATTCTCCCTCCGTCGGACGAGAGTGGAGGTTGATAAATCATGACACACAATTGGAGATGCTTATTTTAAGTATTCTCGACTCAGTCTTTTACTGTCTGGAATACTGCAACTGTTTCTGTCTTCTCAATGCCTTCCATTTCGCGAAGCCTGTCAAGAACGAGATCTCCAATCTCCTTCAATGTGTTTCCTCTCGCCTTTAGGAGTAGGTCCCACTGACCCGTAATAATGTGCACCTCAGATACTTCTCTCATCTGTGCTATCTTCTTGGCAAGGTCCCTCTGAGATACTCTCTGGTTAGCGCTGAACCCAACAAATATGAATGCGGTGAACTTTAGCCCAATCGCTTCGTAATCTGGTACGGCGGTAAATTTCCTGATCACTCCGCTCTTCATCATTCCCTGTATTCTCTCATGAACAGTAACCCTGGGTATGTCGAGCTCTCTTGAAATATCGGATATTTTATCCCGGCCGTTTTCCATGAGGTAACCAAGTATTTTGTGATCCTTCTGATCCATGACAAAATATCGGAAACTATCCTATAAAACTTGTCATTTTGTTTGATACTTAAGAGATATTACAATTTATATTGCTTAAATGTCTAAAAAATTAGACTAATAGTTAAATCCATTTTCAGAATTCATTATTATGAATGATTCATTGGTTGTTGAGAGACTGCATGAACATCTATCGGATAAGAAGGTTCAGAAAGCCATCGAGATTCAGAGCGATATAAGAGCATACCTGGGAAATTTCTTCAGGGATCATGGGTTTATTGAAGTGCCCCCGGTTATAATATCACCAATAACTGATCCGCTAAACCATCCAGTACTTGATCCAACGATCGACTATTACGGAATGCAGTACGGCCTGACAAAAAGCATGATTTTCCACAAGCAGATACTGGCTAAAGAGCTTGGATCAATTTTTACATTTTCGCCCAACATAAGACTGGAAACACCAGAAAAAGAGCACACCGGTCGACATCTGTCCGAGTTTACCCAGATTGATGTTGAGAAGCGCGATGCGACGAGGGAGGAAATGATGTCTCTCGTGGAAGATCTGATGGTTGGCTTAATTGATCATATGATAAAAACAAGAGCTCCGGACCTTCGATTCTTGGGAAGAAAACTCAAGGTTCCACATAAACCTTTCAAGATCTACAAGTTCCTGGAAGCTGAAAAAGAGTTTGGAGAGGAGTTTGAATCTGTTCTTTCCAGCCGGGCATCAGAGCCATTCTGGATAGTGGATATTCCTTTAGAAAAACGTGAATTTTACGATAAGGAGAGTGACAGTCACCCGGGAGTGCTTAGAGACATGGACTTGATCTATCCAGAGGGGTTTGGTGAAGGTCTTTCCGGAGGAGAGAGGGAATTTTTGCAGGATAGAATAAAGGAGAGAATCAGGAAGAAAGGGCAATCAGAAGAGCAGTTTAAGTGGATATTGGCTTATTCCTCAAAGGGTCTTTCGCCCAGTGCAGGATTCGGTATTGGCATAGAGAGGTTGACAAGATTTATCTGTGGTCTGAAAAGAATTGAGGATACACATCCATTCCCAAAAACCCCAGGCAAACTTTCCCTGTAAATCACCTAAGAGCTGTCCCGAACTCACATATCGACCGCAGATGGTTGAAAGTTTTCCCAGCAACAGGTTAGTCTTTCCTGCTACACAAGTTTAAATTAGGTTTACCTAATAACATTTTAATGGAATTCTACGTAGTGCTGATTCTTTCAACAATAATGGGTCTTTCAATCTTTGTTTCATACCCACTGGTGATACATGGCAGGTTGAACCCAAAAACATCGGCATATCTCAATGGTTTTGCAATAGGTATCCTCATCTTCCTTATCGCTGATGTGTTTTCAGACGCTGCCTCGATCATGTACAACGGTTCTCTTTACGGGTATGGATCATCCCTCCCCTATGACAGTGAATTCATCCTGGCGTTAATTGCTGGATTCGGAATCCTGTATATTGCAAGCAAGGCATCCGGAAAAGAGCCGGAAATGGCGAGGCTTTCGGTACTGATTGCGGTGGGCATAGGTCTACAGAATCTTACTGAGGGTCTGGTGCTTGGTTCTCTTCTTGTCCAGATAGGTTTAGTAGGCATTACCTTCGTCCTGGTGCTAGGTTTCACGATACAGAACATAACTGAAGGTTTCCCAATCGGCGCTCCAACTCTTGGTACGCCCAATAGAAGCAAGATATTACTGGCCGCGGCATTTATGATAGGCGGGGTTCCCACGATTATAGGTGGAGCTACGGGATATTACTTCAGTTCTCCATCGTTTAACGTGATTTTTGATGGGCTGGCCGTTGGCGCAATTTTCTACATCATACTCCCAATGCTCAGATCGGTTTTTCTTAAAGCTGGAGGTCCCTCCCTTGGGACCGCTTATGTCAGTGTATTTTTGGGATTTCTGGTTGGCCTCATGGTAAATCTGATCTGAACATATATCACCGCTTTCTTTTTATGATGGGCAAAAGATTCAATTTATAGCACCTAATACCCAGGTCTAGAAAGCTCCGATGATTAGCACTGAAAACCTATCAAAGACCTATAAAGATGGAGTCAAAGCACTCGACTCTGTCACTCTTAACATTGATAAGCGGCTGGTCTCGTTCATCGGTCGTAATGGTGCTGGCAAAACCACGCTTCTCAGGATTCTATCAACCCAGTTAAAACCCTCTTCTGGCACTGCCAGCGTTGCTGGTTTTGACATCATGAAGCAACCGGACAGGATCAGGAAAAAGATAGTCAGTATACCCCAGGAAGCTTCGACCCTGGGCGTTCTGACGCCAATGGAACACCTGAAGCTCTACCTGATAGCAAGAGGCTTTTCCGTTCTCCAGGCAAACGAGGAGGCCATCAAGGCGCTCCGAGAGCTCGAAATGTATGATGCAAGGAACAAGCCATCTGACACTCTATCCGGTGGAATGAAGAGAAAGGTGTTTGTGGCTATGGCTCTGGCAGCCAATGCGGAAATTACGTTCCTGGACGAACCGACTACTGGCCTAGACCCAGTTTCAAGATTTGAGGTTTGGGCAGCTATCAAGAATCTTTCTGGAAATATTATACTGACAACACACTACATGGAAGAGGCGCAGGAACTTGCCGAGGAGGTTCTTCTTGTTGAATCTGGTAAAATAATTGAAAAGGGCTCCGTAAAGGACCTACTGAGCAGGTTTGATGGCAAGGTAAGGGTGGAGAGTCTCAACCCCGATTCTGGTGACTACCAGATAGGCAGGACTTACGTGAAATACGTGAACCAAGAAGACGCCGAAGACTATATCAGAAAAGGTTACAATGTTAGAAGAATAACACTTGACGATCTCTTCGTATTGAGAGGGGTGATCCTTGAACCTTAGGTTTTCACTTGCCTTCGCCTGGTACTATGGTTTCAGGACAATAAAGAGGGGGCCGTCGTATGTCATAGCGTCCTTGAGCTCCCCGCTTACGCTGCTCTTCCTGATATATATAATCAGCCATGGGGAGTTGATACGTTATGCCGTGGTTGGAGGTTTTCTGGGCCTGGTTGCTTCTGTCAGTTTTGCAAGCGTTGCCGATGCTGCTTTCCTGAGAATTCAGCTGAGGATACAGGATCTCTTTGTTGCAACGTCAATATCGCCGACCGACTACATACTTGGCCTGACATTGAGTTACTTAATTTTTTCAATGCCAGGAATCATCCTCTATGCAATCATTGGTGCACTGATCCATATATTCACAATTGAATCTATTGTCGCCCTAATACTTCTGCTTGTTATGTTGACCATCAGTACCGCAGGACTTTCAATGGCAATTGGCGGTGCCGTTAATCATATCAGGAATGTCTGGGGTATATCTGCAATAATGTCAGTTGTCCTGACGGTTTTGCCTCCAACTTTCTATCCATATACCGATTTGCCGAAATACATCATATACATACTGTCGATCTCACCCACCACTCCTGCGGCTGTACTTGCGCAGGGATTCTTCGGCTTTGAACCAATAATGTATATCATGATTCCAATAATGGTTGTAGAGAGCGTCATATTTTTCACGCTTGCCCGCTTCTTTACGAGGTGGAGGGAAAACTGAGCAAAAACGGGGCTTTCTCATGAGAAAAGCACTTTTTATTGATCGCGACGGAACAATAAACCATGACTGTCCATACTGCAAAAATCCGAAGGATATTGTAATTTATGAAGATGCTGTAGACATAATCAGAGACTTCAGGAAAAAGGGCTTCCTGATAGTTATAGTGACTAATCAATCTGGAATCAACAGGGGATATTTTACTGAATCAGAATATGAAAAGTTTAACAGTGCCTTACTTAAGGAGCTGGATCGCCGTGGTGCAACCGTGGATGCAGTGTATCACTGCCCCCATAGGCCAGATGAGGGATGCTTATGCAGAAAACCTGGGACAGGGCTTGTTTTGCAGGCTGCCAGAGATCTGAATATTGATCTTGATTCCTCCTTCGTGGTCGGAGACAGGGATGATGTGGATGGTGAAATGGCACGGCGGCTTGGAATTAAATACATGATTATTAGGCATGACGAATCTGCGCGGTAATTTAACATAAACGGGTATTGTCTCAAATTAATTCCCACACGGTGTTATCATATGACCGAGAACCGGTGAGAACCATTTCATTATTCCTCCCCCTATCGCCGGACACCTTGAAGAGCACTTCAATATACTGGTTAACTAGTGATGAAGGAAGAAATGTATGAATTTGCATTTTGCCTTTTGAAGGTTTTGCAATGACCGCTCCTCTTGGAATGTGCTTTTCGTTGCACCTCATCCAGACATCTTTCACAAAGTCTGATTCGATGTTTGCTGCGTATACCCCGTCTTCTGGCGAAACTGGGCGCCCGAACTTTCTCTCTTTGCCCGATGATCCGTAAAGGACTATGGCCTCTATTTTGTTCCCCTCAAACGATAAGGACTTTGCATCAAAGATGACATTATCAATGCCCTCCACATCCTTTCCTGCATTCCAATCAACTTCAAAGGAAACCACAGATAGTCTAACTCTATCATTCATCTGTTTTATGGCCGCAATACCGCCTTTGTCTTTTCCCAAATCCGTAAGCTTCACGTTCTTTTCATGCGAGAGAGTGTTTGAGATAATTTCGGACACTCTTGGCAGATCAGTGTGATGAAACCTGAATTCAGCTTTAATTGATCCTTGTTCAAGGAAAAAACCGCTTGGACAGACAGAATCCAGTGATAGCATATCACGCACAACTGAGGAAATATCCTGAATTTCCTCTACATCCAATCTGACGATAGTGACGCCGTCCATTCTGATTACCGTGTTATTTGGAGCTATTTTATCGATCTGATGCGCCCCGCCAGACTCAAGGAAAAGATCGATGGAGGAGTGCCCGCTAAATGTATCAATGTGTAGCGGTATATATTGATAGTCACGGCTAATGACAGAGAGGAGAGGGCCCTTCTGGTCAGCAGAAATGCTCATTCTCATATCCAGCTTGCCTTCAACCTCTCTGTAGAGCATTGTCTCTGCAATGTGAGTGCCCTATTAAAAAGTTATCAACCCTGTTGGGTTGGAATGAGGTATCTCCTTATATAAGACCGCATAAGGCGGGTTAAATTATAGAAGGGTTGTGTTGCCCTCAATTTTTCTGTTAAGTGAAACAATTTTGGATTGATGCTGTCTCCCATTTCAGAGAGTGATAACCATGTATACGACAACTAGAATTGCTATAACCACTGAAAGAAGCCCTGCAAGCGCCTCAGGAATTGTTGATGGAACGTACCTGCCTGTGTCGATGTTTCTTTTGTTCCTGAAAAAGCTTCTCAGGGCCAGGAGCTGCATTCCGCCGCCAATTAACACCAGAATTATTCCAATCTCAGATGATAGATGATATGAAGTGGAGGGAGCGTTTGGGACGAGTTCTCTAATAATGATGCCAAATTTTGCCACCACGAACCCTAACGCTATTACGGTTATCCCTGTTCTGATCCATGCAAGATAGGTCCTTTCGTTTGCCAAGTAATCGGTTGGTGCAGGTGTGTGTGATTCTCCGGTCAAGTAGAGTGAGATGCATTCATGATATATAAGAAACAACAACGGATGAGCAGAAGTTCGAGGATTCCAAATTGAAATTCTTTATCTGTTTTCTACAATTAAGCATTCTGAATGAAATTTGGCAAGATTGGGTGCTCAGGTTGGAGTTACAAACAGTGGGTAGGCGCATTCTACCCTCCGAGCACCCGTCCAGGAGACTATCTTCGACTCTACTCGAAGGTCTTCGATGCTGTAGAAATTGATTCAACATTCTACGGCATACCATCAATCGAAACGGTCAAAAAGTGGTATAAAGCCACTCCTGAAGATTTTACTTTTTGCCCCAAGTTCCCCCAGGAAATTACTCATGCTGACATTGGTGTTAATTTAGAAACAATGATTCGAAAATTCCTCAGTGTGATGGATCATCTGGAGAAGAAATTGGGTCCATTGTTGATTCAATTTCCATCTTCCTTCAAGTACCCCTTTGGATCAGAAAAATTGCGGAAGATCCTGAATTCACTGCCCGGAGGATATAGGTTCGCTCTTGAATTCAGGGACACTTCATGGTTCAATAATTCCATTATGTCAGATTTAAAATCAAGGGGAGTGGTGGTTGCGTGGTCAGACGGACCATTCGTTAGTGATCAGCTGCAGATAGAGTCAGACAGCATATATCTGCGTCTGGTTGGTGATAGATCAATAAAGGAGAGCGATTTTGGAAAAGTTCGAATTGACCAGCATGAAAGGATAGATGCCTGGGCCAAAAGGATCTCGGAAAGCCTTGAAGAAATAAATGATTATGTTGTTTTTGTAAACAATCACTTTGAGGGTTTCAGTCCTGCAACAGTGAATGCTTTCAGATCGGCAATGGGAATGGCTACTGTGGACTGGAACGCCATTTTTAAGGAAAGCGTCTCCGACGCAAAGGGATCCTTGTTTAGCAGTTGGGAATAATGAATGAAGAACTATGATCCAAGGATTTTGTCGCTCGAGATTCAAGGTATCATATTTTTCCTCGAGATTTTGTAACTGATGCTTGTAAATATTCAATCAGCATTTTCCTTGGCTCAGACCATTCATTCTTGATTGATGCAAGCTTATCTCTGTTTATATTGATTTCATGCAGGCTGACGCTTTTATAAGATGTGGGCTGGTACTCTGAAAATGATCCTCCAGATCTGAACTTCTCGCCAATCAGCTTGTATGACTCTTTCCATTTTCCGGTTTCTTGAAATGTTTTGTATGCTTCGTATGATGAATAAGACCCATTTTCTATTGATGAGGATGATTTCGCAGGATCGAATTTCATTTCTACCAAAAGCTGCATCATGTGTATGGAGATGCTTTCAACAAGTCGAAGATACTGGACAGTCTTGTCCTTAGATATCTGGAATTCCCTGTGATAACCTGTGTTGCGGTTAGCAATTATGCCTGAAATTGCAACATGATCGGCTATAATCCGGGAAGCATATCCCTGAACCATTTCAAGGAAGTCTGGATTGCGCTTGTTTGGCATTAGGGAACTTCCTGTCAGAAAAGAGGCTGGCAATTTGAGTCCTGAATTGCTTCCAGAGGAGTAAATGATCAGATCCGCCGAAATCCGGGAATAAAATAACATAATTCTGGAAATGAGAGATGTTACCTCCAGATCATCGAAGCCGCGGTAAAATGATGTTGCGACTGGGTTTTCTGGCCCATTTTCAAATCCGAGATCCACTGCTATGTCGTTAAAGGAAGCGAGAGAAAAACTTCCGAAACCTGACCCAATGCCAAAAGGTGAAGAATGCCTGAACTTTTTAATCAGCATGATAGTGTCTTTCGTGAGATCCAATAAAATCCTCGACATGTAGTCGTAATAAGTTGATGTGGCAAGCGGCATAGCCTGCCTCCAGTGAGTGAATCCAGGAATCTTTCCTTTGACATCGGCGGCAATATTTCTCAATTTTTTTGATCCTTCTAGCAATGTTTCCGCCAAAGCTAACAGGTGATCTATATAGAAAGATCTAAGATTGCACTGGCTCTGCTCATTTCGAGATAGAAATAATCGCAAATTTTCGGCGCTTTCACCAATTGCCTCATGGATCTTGTTTTCTAAAAAACCGTGTATGTCCTCTTCCTCTGGATCAACAGTGACCTTTTTGCCCAGAAATGATCCGAGGGCCATAAGAATAGATTCACTTTCCTCCTCTTTTATTATTCCCTTCTTCCTAAGATTAACATGGAACGCTGCAAGGTTTATTATCTCGTAATCGAGCATATCTGAATCTATTTCGGCATCTTCATTCGTCATTACGTCGTTTAGATGCGTGTCTGAGATTTCGGTTCCTCCACCTTCCCAGATCTTTGTCAGAGTGTCACTCTTCCAGTCTGATTTCCTGTGTCTGCATATTTCGTGCCTTTCGAGCTGCCACCGTTGAAGCCCCATATACGTAGATGAAGCCGGGAGACATTTTCTGATTAAATGTCTGCCCTTTGCCATAAGTGGAAGTTGCATGATCATACAGAGAGTTTCCGCTTTCGAGTCCTGAATGAATAATGTTTCCTTTGTAAAGTGTCAGGTGCACTGTTCCAGAAATGAGCTCATTCATATTCTGCTCAAATTCGCAAATATATGCCATTAATGGATCATGCCATAAACCTCCGTAGACCATCTCTGAAAACTGTTCGTCCATGAATTTCTTGACTTTCAGTTCATGTTTGCTCAAAACAGCAGACTCGAGATACTTATGCGCATCGATGATTGTCAAGGCGGCAGGGCATTCGTAGAACTCATGACTCTTGATGCCTACGATCCTGTCCTCAATCATATCAACAGCTCCAATCCCATGCAATCCGGCTATTTCGTTTATTTTGATAATAAGGGATTTAAGTGACATGTTCCTGCCGTCCAGAGCACTTGGTATTCCCCTGTCAAATGAGATGGTAACTTCCTTGGGAGAATTCGACGCCTTATCAAGAGGTTTGACCCACCTGTATGCGTCAACCGGAACAGGCTTGCTGATGTCCTCAATTGAGGAGCCCTCGACAGATCTTCCCCAGAGATTTTCGTCCACTGAATATTTTCCGCCATATGGTATATCTATTCCCTTTTTACCCGCATATTCTATTTCTTCTTCGCGATTCATGTTCATCTCCCTTACAGGTGCAAGAACATTGATACTTTCATCCAGTGCCTTTATTGAGACTTCAAACCTGACCTGATCGTTTCCCTTGCCTGTAGAGCCATGAACGATAGTCCTGCAAGCGTTTTCATGAGCATAATTCACTGCAAGTTCAGCCATCAATGGGCGTGCAAGGCTTGTAGATAGAGGGTATTTATCACCATAAAGCCCGTTGCTCATGATTCCCATTGAAATGTAGGTGCCAGCGAACCGGTCTTTTGCGTCATGCGTTATGGATTTAACTGCACCTAGTAACTGAGCCTTTTGGCTTATTGCTTCAAGGTCGTTCTTCTCCTGACCAACGTCCAGCGTCAGGGTCACTACATCGTATCCTCTCTCCTCCTGGAGCCACTTTACCATTACAGATGTGTCAAGACCTCCAGAATAGAGAAGCAGAGCTTTTTCTTTCATTTCTGCAAATTCAGAATAAGCATATTAATTTCTATATAAGAAATGTTAAAAATGATCCAATATTTGACAATAATTAAGAAACAATGTTAAAATAGATATAACTTCTATCAAACTATGTTAAGGAAGCAGGGCAAAAGCACGTTGGATAAGTTAGTAAGCAGGTATCTAACGGAAAACCCAGATATATTGCTATCATTGCGAGCTGGAATTGTGAATATCAGCAAGCTTGCTCTCCTGATAAAGAGTGAAAATGAAACGCTGAATCTTATTTCTATAAGAGCGGCGCTGAAAAGACGCTCCCAAATGAGGGATTCATTACCTAATAAGGAGGCTGCTGACACACTTTTAAGAAAGAGCAAGGTATCTCTTCAGGACAAGATATGCGTGGTAACATCTAAGTCTGTTCTTTCAATCAAATACATTTCAGCAACGTTTCTTCAGGATAGCATCGTCTACATCGTTGACGAGATGAAGACAAAGATACCTCACACCGCTCAGGGAGTGAGTGTTGAATCAAACGTGAGCATGATCCACGTTCTGTCACCAAAAGAAATTGAATCGACTCCAGGGTTTGTTATGAGGATAACTCATAAACTGTATTCAAGAGGAGTGAACATTATCCAGCTCATTTCTTGTTCAAATGAGACAATTATAATAACAACGAAGAAGGATTCAACCCTTTCTTACGAGGTGCTCACAATGCCCGAATTGGTTTGAGCCCCTAGCATTCCTGGCTTTTATCCAAAGGCGATATGAGGATCCTGCAAGCGTGAAGATTTTTAGAGAGGAAGGACTAAGCCAATCTATGGGTAAAACTCTTTGCGGGCGTTCTGTGTCGGATTTTGGCATTGGTACATGGGGGATTGGCGGAAGGTCTTCTCCTGAACCTCGTAATGATGTGGCGCAGATCGAGGCGATTAGATATGCCTTGGATAGAGGTGTAAACGTGATTGACACTGCTGAAATGTATGGCTCGGGACACACTGAAGAAATCGTTGGCAGAGCCATCAAAGAATACGATCGCGAGAAGCTCTTTATTATAACGAAAGTCTGGAATTCCCATCTCAGCGCGCCCGATTTATTGAGATCGGCGGAACAAAGCCTTGAGAGACTCGGTAGTTCTTATGTGGATCTTTACCTGATACATTGGCCCAATCCCTCTGTGCCAATAGAGGAGACGATTTCGGCAATGGAGAAGTTGGTAAAGGATGGGAAGGTACGGAACATAGGCGTAAGCAATTTCAGCGTTAAGGAATTGCAGGAGGCTATGGATTCGACCAAGACTTGCGAGATATCAGCAAACCAGATAGAATACAATTATGGCAAGAGAGAACCCGAATTAGATATAATTCCATTCTGCGAAAAGAACAATGTAGATGTGATTGCTTATACTCCGATAATGAAGGGAAATGTCGATTCGTACGATCCGCTAAGAAAAATTGGAAAGAAGTACAATGCAACACCTGTACAGACTGCTCTTAATTATGTAATGAGAAGGAGTTATCCGATCCCGAAATCCTCGAGAAAAGATCATATCGACGAGCTTCTTGGAGCACTTGATTTTAGACTCAGTGATCTAGATTATATTGAGCTGAGGGATAATCAGTGACTGGCAAAATTTTTTCTATTCTAATTGATCAAAGAATGCTAGTTTCATCGAAGATGAAGATATTGAACCATGCCCCTTATATGGCATATTAAGATATTGAGCTTGTATAAAGGAAGGAAATGGTCTATGAAATGGGTAACTAGAGAAAAGGCAAAGGTCGACAGAATTGCTTGCCCCTGGCTTATAAGCAGGTTTGTTGATGAGCACGCTGAGTTCTTTTTCGTACCTGCTGGTGAAGTGCTGGACTTCGCTAAGGATAAGAAAGCAATTCCATTCGACACGCCGGGCTGTGAACTGATGCATTTTGTTGAAAATGACTACGAATATGTGAGCTTCGATGCAATAATTAGAAAATACAAACTTAAGGATCCGGCCTTGCTTGAACTGGCAAAAATTGTAAGATCAGCAGATTCTGAACCCCCAGATGCCAGACCTGAGGGCGCGGGACTTGAGGCTGCTGCTCTAGGATTCAGACAAATAGCGAGAGATGATCACGAAAATATGAAGTTGCAATTTCCACTATATGATGCTCTTTATGCATACTGCAAATGGAAGCTTGAAAATGGAGGAAAATTAGAGCATTCTGGTTCTTAAAGTGAATGGCACCTGAAGTTCCTCTTAATCTGGATTTAGGATGCCCCAAAACCAGCTTAATCCAAGAGTTGATGAATCGTAACTTCATCAGTTTTAACCTTAACATCGCAGATTTTGTAGAATATAATTCCATGACTTCTACGAATTTCTCAGTATTCCGTGGCACAAGGGTGTATCAGTTTATAATTCCTATTGGGAATTGAAAGAAACTGTGTAAAGAAAATAGTCAAAGAGGAAAGGAAGAAACGCAATGTTAAATTGAAGACAAAGCGGTTCAGTGGGAATCATTACCTTTGGTTTTTAACATCCAGACAGCATCGTGCCAGTAATAAGGCGGTCAAGACCTCTGAATAGATTAGGAGAATGCCAGTGA
>Ga0078972_1004123_pt1 | contig 41091 bp, 36 predicted proteins | sample YelNatPaOPGAMG01_FD_67568 | JGI IMG/M metagenome (GOLD analysis project Ga0078972, IMG submission 67568) | Hot spring thermophilic microbial communities from Obsidian Pool, Yellowstone National Park, USA - OP-RAMG-01 (SPADES assembly) (version 2) | ecosystem: Environmental > Aquatic > Thermal...
ATTTCAGCGCATCGAGCTGGGCGAGCAAGGCAGAATGGTTCTGGGTCATCGCGTGATGTGTCCTTTGCTTGAGTCACTTTGATCGGTAACTCACTGACCACTACGCGATGGCCCACCCCAAAGCCCGCAGCGACACACCCAGAACCTGCCCGTCCAGGTCAGCCCCAGCCCCCAAACCCCACCACCCCAGGGGACTTACCCCCGCTGATTGCCCCGCTACTCGCAGCTACGCGCGCGGCCTGCGGATTTGACTGTGCGCCCAGAGCGCTTCGCTTCGGCGTGTCGTCGCCGGAGACGCACAGTCAACGCCGTCACCGTCGATCCGGACGTCATGGAGTATGCCGCCGGAGATCCTTGCCGAGCTTCCCGATCTTGAGGAAGAAGATGTCGCCGAGGCTCTGCGCTACGCGGCTGAGGCAGTGCGGGAGGGAAAGTTGCCGCAGCGTCCGGCCGATCGTTCAGACCGTCCGATGCGGCCGGTCGCACTCGCGGCGATCGACCAGAGCCCAAGACGCTCGGCTACAAACCCTTTGGACGGGTTCCGATCACGTCGGCAGCAGTCAACCGCACGAGGTCTGCTTCGGTGAGCCCGCACAGGTCGCGCAGTATTTCTTCATTGTGTTCACCGAGCGTCGGCGGGGGCCGCAGCAGCCACCGCGACTGCCCGGCGAGCGGAGCGAACGGCGGACGCGGATACCAGCCGGTGCCGGTACGTGGATGGTCGAGCGATTCGAAAAACCCTCGCGCTATCAGCTGCGGGTTCTCGGTCACCAATGACGGCGAAACCACCGGCGCGGCGGGAATCCCGGCATCGGCAAGACGTTCCACGGTAGACCGCAGCTCCCGGGTGGAGAACCAGTCGGCCAGCCTACGGTCGACGTCGTCGCCACGGTCCCGCCGGCCGACCACCGTCATCAGACCCGGGTCGTCGCACCACGACGGTCGGCCCATCAGCTGCACCAGCGCCTGCCACTGTTCGTCGGTGCTCACGGTGACCGCGATCCAGTCGTCGTCCCCGGTGCAGCGGTAGAGGTTCTGGATCGCCCAGCCGTGACCACGGTTGCCCTGCCGGCTCAGCGTCACCCCGAACACCTCGGCTTCGATCGGCTGGATCGCGGTGGCGTTCAGCACGGTTTCGATCATCGGCAACTCGACGAGTTGGCCGTTGCCGGTACGCTCCGCGTACTCCAGCGCGGCCAGCACGGCGAAGGCGGCGTGGATCCCGGCAAGCGGATCGCAAGCACCTCGCGGAGTGACGGGTGGACCCTCGGGCAGCCCGGTCACCCACGCCAAGCCGGCGATCTGTTCCATGGTTGGCGCGAAACCGACCCGGTCGCGCCACGGGCCGTCCAGCCCGAACGCCGGCATCCGGGCAACGACCAGCCGCGGGTTGACCGTCAGCAGAGCATCCGCGGTCAGACCGAAGTGATCCATTACCCGCGGCGAGTAGTTCTCGATCACGATGTCGGCACCCCTCACCAGCGAGGTGAACAACCGTCGACCCTCGTCGGACCCCAGGTCCAGGGTCACCGAACGCTTGTTGGTGTTCACGGCGTGGAACACCCAGCCGTATTCCCACCAATCTTCGACGTCGGTGCGCATCCCCCCGGAGTAGCGGATGCCGTCCGGGCGCTGGATCGACTCCACCTTGACGACGTCGGCGCCGAACGCGGCCAATAGGTGCGTCGCAGCCGGCCCGGCCCAAAACGCGGTGAGGTCGACGACGTGGACACCATCTAGCGGCAAGCGACGATTCACCGCCAGCGGGGCGGTTTCGGTTGGCGACCAGGGCGATTCATTGTTGGCCTCGCCGAGCATGGGCGCACTGCGCAGCGCAGAGGGTTGGCAACGCGACATCAGCCAGGGCGTGCGGGGCTGGTGGAAGCCGGCCGGGTTGCCTACAAACACGCCGCGCTCGGCCAGGTGGGCCATGCCGCGAATTGTCGCGCCATTGCCCAGTGCGGCGATCGGCAGCCGGAACAGCTGCCCGAGTTCGACGATCTCTTCCACGCTGCGCTCGGCCAACCACGGACCGATCCGCTGGCGGATGAAATCGCGGTGTTGCCATCGACCGATCTGAAACTGCAGCTGCGGATTCTCGGTCAGCTCCGGGCAGTCCACCATCGCGGCGAAGTCGAGCCACTGTTGACCGGTGACCATCGTGATCCCGACGTACCCGTCCTTGGCGGGTTCGATCGAGGGTACTTCGACGGTCCGGGTGACCGGCGGCACCCGCAGCAGCTGCGAGTGCAGCCATTCGCCGCTCTGCATCAGCGTCATCGCTTCCAGCATCGACAGGTCGAGATGCTCGCCGGGTCCACCGTGCGCGACTCGACGGCGCACCACCAGCGCGCCGAACGCGGCGAACACCCCGCCCAGATACTCTCCCAGGTCACCACCGATCGCGATCGGCGGCCCGGCCGGATCCCCACGGAAGCCTGTCGAGCCCGCCCAGGCCTGCAGGGTGAACTCGCTGGCGGCACGCTCGGCGTATGGACCACTCCACCCGAAATCGGAAATGGTGACCACAATGGCTTGCGGGCGCTCGGCCAGCAAACTCTGTGGATCGATACCCAGCTCGTTTGCCCGCGACCGGCTAGCCGTCAGCACCACCACGTCGGCGCCGGCCAGCTCGGCACGCAGTCGTCTGGATTCCCCAGAGAGCCTGACGCCGCGCTTGCCGGCATTGAGATAACTAAACAGCGGCGAATCCGTTCCGTTTGGCAGCGGCGAACGGCTTGCGGTGAACCACCGAATCGGATCACCCTGTGCCAGCTCGATTTTACGCACCTGGGCACCGGCGTCGACCAACAGCTTTCCGCAATAGCTGCCGGCTATCCGGTCACTGATCTCGACGACCCGCACATCGTGCAACGGTGTCGGCTTGCTGTCGGGGTTTTCGCTCACCTGCCTCCATTCGATTTCTGGCAGATCCTAGGTCGACTCCGGCAGCCCGGGTGGCCTCGACCAGTCCGGCTATTGTGCCATTACTGCTAAGATTGCGGTCAATGGAGTTCGCGGGGGCAGCAGCCGTGCGCTCTCTCTGGTTGTTTCGCTGCGAGGATCTTATGGCTGCGTTGGGAATTGGCCCGCAGGCTCGACGTCGATTGTCGGCGCCCAGAATCGCCGAGATCGTGGCCGACGAATTGCGCCGCCAGATCATCGACGGCGAATTGGCCGACGGTGATCTGCTGCCGCGCCAGGAGGTGCTCGTCGAACGGTTCAACGTCAGCCTGGTCTCGCTACGGGAGGCGCTGCGAATCCTGGAGACCGAGGGCCTGGTGTCGGTGCGACGCGGCAACCGGGGCGGTGCAGTTGTGCACGCACCGGCGAAGACCAGCACCGCCTACATGCTGGGCCTGCTGCTGCAGAGCGAGAACGTCGGTCTGGCCGATCTGGGCGCGGCGCTCCGCGAGCTCGAACCCGTCTGCACGGCGCTGGCCGCCCAACGGCCGGACCGGGCGGATACCTTGGTCGCCGAGCTCAACCGGGTCAACGATGCGATGGCCGTCCATCTCGACGACGGCGGGCAATTCACCGAAATCGGCCGACAGTTCCACAAGCTCCTGGTGCGAGGCTGCGGAAACCACACCATGATCGCGGTGGTCGGCAGCCTGGAGACGTTGTGGAGCGGCCACGAACAGCGGTGGGCCCATGAGAGCGCTGCACGAGGCACCTATCCGGCACTGGCCAAGCGCCGCGCTGTGCTCAACACGCACGTCAAACTGACCGAGTCGATCGAAGCGGGGGACGTCGACCGGGCTCGTCGCATCGCCGCCCGGCATGTCGCCGACACCCAGACCTACGTGCTGTCCGGTCGCAACGATCAACGGATCTATGCGCTTTCACCTCAGGCACTGGCCCGTCCGCGGGAAACCCGTCATCTCTGAGGCAACTGTGCGGACCGCATTGGTTACCGGCGGCAGCGGCGGGATCGGCACGGCGTGTGCCCGCGCGCTGCGCGAGCGCGGATACGACGTGGTGCTGGCGGCGCGACGGGTCGGTCCGTTGCGGGCAGCGGCCGACGAGATCGGCGCACGTTACCTCGTGGCCGACGCCGCCGACCCGGTCGGGTTCGAGCAGGCGATCCGCCCGTTGGCGGCGATCGATCTGGTCGTGCACGCGGCCGGCATCCTCGGCGGCACCTACGCGCGAAAGCAGACATTCCACCAGTGGCGGGCGATCATCTCGGCCAACCTCGACTCCTGCTTCGTGGTGACCGCCGCCGTGCTGCCGCGGATGCGGGCCGGTTCGCGGCTGGTGTTCATCTCCTCGTCGGCCGCGCATGAGCCGATGCCGGCACGCACCGCCTACTCGGCGTCCAAGGCCGGGCTGAACGCATTCGCCCGGGCGCTGGCACTCGAAGTCGACCGGGATGGCATCAGCGTCCATATCGTCACGCCAGGTCCGGTGGAAACCACTATGCTGCAAGATGTTCCGTTCGAGATGTACGCGATCCAGGTGCGTGATGTCGCCGAGACCGTCGCCTGGCTGGACACCGTCGACCCGTCGGTGGACCTGCCGGAGATCCGGCTGAACGCCGTACGCCGCGGTCCGTTCGCTCGTGAACCGGTGGTGCCTACCGAGGCTCACCGCCGGGCCGCCCAGGGAAAGCCTTGATCACCGATTCGCCGAATTCGCGCAGAGATTCCGGCGCAGCGAAGTCGGCGAACCAGACGTAAAAACGCTCGACGCCCTGGGCGGCCAGGCCGGCGAAATGCCGGCACAGCGCGTCAGCGTCGCCGCAGACCAGGCCGGGGCCCAGATACCCGAAACGCCGGGTGCTGACCTCGCGCACCGCGGCCGGGTCGGCGCCGGCCCGCACGAACCCCACCATTTGCTGCACCGACAACCGCGCCGGTGCCGCGGCGGGAGCCAGTCGCGGTAGGCGATCGATCTGATTGGCGGGCAGGTTCCACCAATCCGCGTAACGGCGGACGAGTTCCATTGTGCGGCGCCCAGTGCCGCCGATAACCAGCGGTATCGGGTATTCTGGGCGCGGATTTTGACTTCGACCGGAATCGTCACCCCGACCCCAGTACTGTCCGAGCAAATCCAGGTGGCGCTCGAGTTGCTCGATCCTGGCTATCGGATCTCGCTGGCCGACATCGAATCTGGCCAGTTCCTCGGGCCAGGAACCGGAGCCTAGGCCAAGCTCGAATCTGCCGTTCGAGGCTGCCGAGAGCGTGACGGCCTGTTTGGCCAGCACCGCTGGGTGCCGGAAGGCGTCGCAGAGCACCAGATGGCCGATCCTTAGCCGTTCCGTGTCAGCAGCCACCAAGGTTGCGACAGTCATTGCCTCCCAAATGGTTTCGCCGGGCATTCCGGGCGCCTCAAGGTGGTCTATGAATGCGATGCCGTCGAACCCGCCAGCCTCAGCGTGGCGCGCGCGTTCGACGATGTCGGCAATAGGCAAACGCACTTGTGGCAGGAACAGATACCAGTCGGCCATGGCAGACCCCCTATAAAGCCGCCGCCGTTCGCCGGCGATTGACGGCCAACCGGCTAGTTTACTATTTTTATTATGTTAGGGGTGGTATGGACGTCGGACTGAATTCCGGGCAGCTGGCGCTGCGTGACACCGTGCGCGACGTGCTCCGCACCGAGTGCCCGCCCGGCATTGCCCGGCAGGCGATGACAGACCCGGAACGCTGGCGCACCGTGTGGAAGACGGTCGTCGACCTGGGCTGGACCGAACTCGCCAGGCCTGACGTCGGCGACTTCGGCCGCCTCGATCTGGCCGTGGTGGCCGAGGAGTGCGGCGCGGCACTTGCGCCGATACCGTTGCTGTCCAGCGTTGGTCTGGCGGCCGGCGCATTGCGGGCCGCCGGTGCGGCCACCAATGACGTGCTGCGTGAGATCGGTGACGGTGTCGTCGCGGCGCTGGCCGTTCACCCGCCCGGGGCGCGGCTGCCCGGCGTGCCGATGACCCTGCAGCAGGGCCGATTGCGGGGGCGCGCGGTCGCGGTTGCCGAGTTGTGCCACGCGGAGTTGGTCGTCACGCTCGCCACGGGCGACGACGGGGTCGTCGTCGCGGTCGCGCGCACCGGAGACGGTGTGGCCGTGACACCGGTCGACTGCATCAATGCTGCCCAGCCGGTCGCCGACGTCGAAATCGACACCACCCCGGTCATGACCGCGCCGGTAGACCTCGAGTCGGCGCTGGCGACGCCGTTGATGGCCGCCGCCGCCGATCTGGTCGGGGTGGCCGGCGCCGCCCTCGCGCGCTCCGTCGACCACGCGAAATCCCGCCGGCAGTTCGGCAAGCCGATCGGCGCCTTTCAAGGTGTCAAGCACGCCCTGGCCGACAACTACGTCAGCCTGGAGCGGGCGCGCAGCCTCACCTACGCGGCGGCCGCCCGTCTCGACGATCCGGGCACTACACCGGCGGCCGGCTGGACTGCCGCGGCACTTGCCAAGGCGGCCGCCGGCGAGGCGGCGGTCAGCTGCACGCGCACCGCGATTCAGGTGCACGGTGCCATCGCCCAAACCTGGGAGCACGACATTCATCTGTATCTGCGGCACGCGTGGCAAACCGCCGCGACGCTGGGCGACAGTCGTGCCCTCTACCACGCCGTCGGCCGCCGCTTCGCCGGAGACGCCCCATGACCCACACCGACGTGGTAGCCGAGTTCACCGGTTGGTTGACCGATTTCCTGCCGAACGACTACGTCCAGCGGTACCAGCAATACCGCTGGGATCCGGTGCTGCGCCGCGACTATCAACGGGCCGCGTTCGAGGCAGGCTGGCTGCAGCCGACCTGGCCGCGGGAACACGGCGGACGCGAACTGGGGTTGCGCGCGGCGATGGAGATCCGGCTCGAGGCCGCGTTGCGGTCGGCGCCCAAACTGCCCAACATCGCCGGGCCCAACGTCGCCGCACCCGCGATTCGCCAGTTCGGCACACCGGAGCAGATCGACCGTTTACTGGTGCCGCTGCTGCGCGGCGACGAGTGGTGGGCGCTGGGCATGTCCGAGCCGGAAGCCGGATCCGATTTCGCCGCGCTGCGTACCCGCGCCGAGCGTGATAGCCCCGATAGCGAGGTTTTCCGGGTCAACGGTAGGAAAATCTGGACCACCCAGGCACATCTGTCCCGGTGGTGCATGCTGTATGCGCGCACCGATCCGGCCGCGCCCAAACACCGCGGCATCTCCTGCCTCGTCCTCGATCTGCATTCGCCCGGTGTACAGATCGAGCCCATCCGGATGGCGTCGGTGTCCGACGAGACGTTCTGCGAGGTTCTGCTCGACGACGTCGAAGTGCCGGTATCCAACCTGTTGGGTCCCTACAACGGCGGGTGGCACGTCGCCTTGGCCTCGCTGCACCACGAGCGCCAGATGATTTGGATCATGAACTGGGTCGAGATCCAGCGGGGCCTCGAGTCGGTCCGATACGCGTGCAACGCCAAGCCGGGGACACCGCCCGCTCGCGAGGGAGCGTGTTTGCACACCGACACGCCGGACAGCACCGTACAACTGCGCACGCTCGCACACGAAAGGGGTGATGTCTTCGCCGATCTGGGCTCACTGCTGGCAGACGCCGAAGCGCTGCGGGCCACCGGATACCGAGCGCTGCACAACGAACTTGCCAACCGGCCCAGTCCGGAGGCCGACATTCTCAAGCTTCTCGGCTCCGTTACGCTGCAACGAGTTTGGGAGCTCAGCGCCGCTGCGGCCGGGCCGGGCTCGATCGGCGATCCGCACCTGCTGTTCGAACGGCAGGATGCACTGGCCGCGACGATTTACGGCGGGACATCGGAGATCCAGCGCAACATCATCGGCGAGCGCCTGCTCGGACTGCCGAAGGGATGACCATGGACTATGACCTCGGCGCGGACGCCGCTGACCTCAGGAAACGCTTGCGCGCAATGATTTCCACACACATTCCAGAAGGCTTCCTGGGCGCCTGCACCGACGACCCGCGTGATCTGGCGACTACCGAATCATTCTGCAAGCTGCTGGCCTCCGAAGGTCTGCTGGCGCTGGCCTGGCCGAAAGAACATGGCGGCGGAGGCGGTTCGGTCTGGCAGCAGACCGTGCTGCGTGAGGAGATGTGGGCCCACCACGAGCCCCGTGGTGCGCAGTACATGGGGATCAACTGGGTAGGGCCGGCACTGATGCGCTACGGCACCCCGGAGCAGAAGAAACGTCACCTGCCCGCCATCGCCTCCGGTGAAGTGATCTGGTGCCAAGGCTTTTCCGAACCGGAGGCCGGAACGGATCTGGCGTCGCTGCGGACCCGGGCCATACCCGACGGCGACGGCTGGCGCGTCACCGGGCAGAAGGTCTGGACGTCGTATGCACAGATGGCATCGTGGTGCGTGTTGGCGGCGTGCACCGATCCGGATGCGCCCAAGCCTAACCGGCTCACGCTTTTCCTCGTGCCCATGGATCGGCCAGGCATCACTGTGCGCCCGATCCGGTCGATGTTGGGACCCCACCACCTCAACGAGGTTTTCTTCGACGAGGTCCAGGTGTTTGCCGAGGAGGTTCTCGGTGAGGTCGGTGGCGGTTGGCAGGTGATGCGGGAAGCGCTCGCGTTTGAACGAGTCGGCATCGCCCGGTATGCCCGGTGCGAATCGCTGCTGATGCGCATGCAGACCGACCTCGACGACGACTGGGACGCCTTGCCCGAATCGATCCGCGCCCGCTGGGTGCGGGCCCTGGTTGACTTGCGGGTCGCTCGGCTGCTGGCCTACCGGGCGGTGTCCCTGCAAGACGACCCGTCGGCCGGTGCCGCGGCCAGCGCCGCGCGCATCGCGACCACCACGTGCGACCAGCAGGTCGCGGAGCTGTTGTTCGACGTGCTGGGCCCGGCCGCCCTCGACAGCGGCGCCGCGGCGCGGCTGCACGGAGCAGCCGAAGACCATTGGCGTTACGCTCAGGCCGCAACCGTGGCGTCCGGAACTATCGAGGTACAGCGCATGCTCGTGGCACGAGACGTCTTGGGTGAACACCGATGAACACCGCTTTGCCGGCGGACATCGCCGAGTTCGCGGCCGTCGCGACCAAGCGGTTCGCCGGTTTCGGCGGACCGCAGGCGGCGTTGCGCGCCGAAACCGACGACGATCTTCGCGATGAGGCACGGCGCGCGCTGACCGACCTCGGTGCGTTCGACCTCGAGGTGCGTTCAGACTCCAACGACCTGCTGGCCGCCGCGGTGCTGTGCCAGGCCGCCGGTGCCGCCGCGTTGCCCTACCCGCTCGTCGAGGAGCTGCTGGCCATCGACGGCGCGCGACTAACCCTGGTCAATCCGGCAGCACCGCGAATTGACCACGGAGACCTGCCCGGCGAATGGATCGCTGCGGACCTCGACGGCGCACGCTACCTCCCGCAGCCGTCGTCACGCACCGACGCCAAACTCGGGCCGTTTCTGGTGCCGGCCACCCTGCGCGGACCCGAGGGCACGGTGCCCGCCGCCGACATCGAGCTGCACCTGGTGCTGGGGTCGTGGCGGATCCTGGGCGCCGTGCAGCGATTACTGGACATTGCCGCCGCGCACGTGCGCACCAGGATTCAGTTCGGTAAGCCGCTGGCCGACTTCCAGGCCGTCCGGTTCGCCATCGCCGACGCGTCGGTGGCAGTGCGCGGGCTCGACGAACTGGCAAAGTACACCACCTGGCGGCTCGACTCCGCACCGACGCAGGTCCGCACGGCGGACGCGCTGGTTCTGCGGCTCAAGGCCGCTGACACCGCCCGTCAGGTGTTGCGGACCGCGCACCAATTGCTGGGTGCGCTGGGTTTTTGCGACGAGTCCGACGTCAGCGTGCTCGACCGGCACACCCAGCCGCTGATCCGACTGCCGGTGAGCACCGAGGTGCTCGCGCAGCGGTTGCTGCCCGACGTGCGCAGCGGTCGTCTGGAGACGCTGTTCTCGGTTCCGGAGCACACGTGAGCGCCGGACCAATCGCGGCCAGAACTCCCGTCGGGCATGACGAGGGCGGCGTCCCGTTCGGAACGCAGTTGCAGGAGCTCGCCGCTCGGCTCGGCAACCAGCCGGCACTGATCACCCTGGCCTCCGGCGGCGACGCACGCTCGCTGAGCTTTGCCGAACTGGACGCGAGGGCAAATCAATGGGGACGCGCACTCGCCGCTGCCGGCGCCGAAACCGGTTCGCTTGTCGCACTGGCGATTCCCAACTCCGAGCACCTGGTTTGTGCGGCGCTGGGATGCTGGAAAATCGGCGCCGTCCCAGTCCCGATGCGCTGGGATCTCCCGGAATGGGAGCGGTCGCGGGTGCTTCGCGTGATCCGGCCCGCCGTCCTCCTCGACGAACACCGCCGGGCGCAGCTAGCCGCATCGGCCGCCGACCAGCCTGGTAGTCCGCTACCGGAAGCATTGTCGCCCCACGTCAACGGCATCTGCAGCAGCGGATCGACCGGGCTCCCCAAAGTGATCCTCAACCTGGCACCCGCGTTGTGGACGCCGCTGTTGTCCACGCCGTTTCTGGCTGCCTGGACATCGGTGGACCAGCCGCAGACGATTCTGGTACCGGGGCCGATGTATCACACTAATGGCTTTGCCACGCTAGGCCATCTGTTGGGCGGAGACCGCTTGGTGGTGCTCGAAAAGTTCGACGCCGCAACTGTTGTCGATGCGATTGAGCACTACCGAATCACCAACTTCACCGCCACACCAACAATGTTGGCACGCATTGCCGCCGTGCCCGGCATCCACCGGCGCGATTTCTCCAGCGTGGTGTGGATCCTGCAGGGCGCCGCGGTGATGCCACCGGCGCTACTGCACACGTGGTTCGACCTGCTCAGCCCCGAGCAGGTGGTGATGGCCTACGGGATGACCGAGAACCTCGGGTTGACCGCGTTGCGCGGCGATGAATGGTTGGCCCATCCCGGCAGTGTCGGACGCGGTTTCCGGGACACCGAGATCCGGATTCTCGACCCGCACGGCAACCCGCTCGGGCCTGGAGAGCGTGGCGAGATCTACCTGCGCGCGCCGATGAGCGCCGGGTATCGCTATCTGGGCGGCGCGCCACCGCTCCCGTCGACGCCCGACGGATTCCGGTCGGCCGGCGACATCGGTCACCTCGACGCCGACGGCTATCTCTACGTCGCCGATCGGCGTGCCGACATGATCATCACCGGCGGCGCCAACGTCTTTCCGGCAGAGGTGGAATCCGCACTGGCCGAGCATGAGGCGATCGCCGACGTCGTCGTCATCGGGCTCGCGGATCCGCAGTGGGGCCGCCGGGTGCACGCCGTGGTGCAGCTCGCCGATCCCTCGAGGCCGCTGACCGAGCAGGAGGTGATCGGCTACGCGAAGACCCGGCTCGCCGGATACAAGGTGCCCAAGACGGTCGAGTTCGTCGACGAGATTCCTCGCACGGCGGCCACCAAGGTCAATCGCTCGGCGATGATCGAGGCCCGGGGCGGCTGAGCGCCCCTGACCGGTGGGAATCGCCCAGCCCCAATCCGGTTGCGCTAACCCCCGGGGCAGTAGTAGTTCGTCGCGAGCGTGGTGAACTTTGCGGCCTTCTCCTGGGCGAATCCCGGATTTTGATCCGTCAGGTGAGAGACGAGGTCGTCGTCGGTCACGCCGTTGGCCTTCAACGAGCACACCGTCTGCCCGGCTGTCACCGCTTGGCCCGAGTCTTGATAGTGGATCCCCGCATTGTCGAGGTCGGCGAGGAAGGCTTGGTCGGGTAAGGCTTGGTCGTCGGCGCGGGCCGGAGCGGCCAGAGCAATTGCGGCGGCCATGACCGCCAGCATCCGTCGAGTTCGCATGACCCGATCATCGCGGCCGTGGCCAGACTTCGACACGGTGAGCAACTATCTTTTAACGTCGGGCAACGATCTTTTAACACGCACGGACGCTCAATTGTCGCAGCACCGGGCAGGGTAGCGGGCCGATGCGACCCACAACCAGGCAAGCAACGCGGTAACCTCATTCTCGACCCGCGATCTGCCCACGGCAGGACAGGAGAAGCGCGATGAGCGGTCCGGACCGCCCAGCCGAAGCAACGCGAGGTGAGCGTTTCATAAAGACCGCGGTCGAGATATTGGGCGAGACCGGGCGCACCGATTTCACCGTGCAAGAAGTGGTCGCCCGCTCCAAGACCTCATTGCGGGCGTTTTACCAGCATTTTTCCAGTAAGGACGAATTGCTGCTGGCACTGTTCGACAGAACCATGGCCCACACGGCGCAAACCTGGCGCGCCGAGACCGCCGGGCTGGACAGCACTGCGGCGATGAAACTGCTTATCGACCGGATCAGTGCCCAACCGGAATCGAGCACACAGGACAGTCTCAATCGGGCGTTGAGCCTATACAACCAACATCTGGCCGAGACCCGCCCCCGCGACTACGCTCGGGTGCTCTCCCCGCTGCACCAGCTGATTCGCGACATCATCGCGCGCGGTATCACCGAGGGGTTGTTTGAGCCCGGACTCGATGTCGGAGCCGCCGCAGCGATCGTCATGCAGACCGTGTTGGGTGCGATGCGGCTGCACTGGCTGGGCGCGGAGCTGACCGGGGCGCCGATCGATGCCGCTCAGTTGTACGACTTCTGTATACGCGCGCTCGGCGCTGACAGTGACCGGGCGGCGACGGCACCGACGCTGGGTGAGCTGTTCGACCAAATCGGACTGCGGGAGGCCGATTACACCGACGAATATGCCATGGAGCTGCCGGTCAGCCCTCGGGTGGTCAACACCTCCGGGGCGATTCAGGGCGGGCTGATCGCCACGCTGGCTGACGTGGCGGGCGGACGGCTGGGGCTCAACTACCTGCCGGCCGGGCGCGCCCTCACGACCGCCGACCTGTTCGTCCGCTATTTGCGGCCGATCACCGAAGGTTCGGCACGGGCAGTCGCTCGGGTGCTGCGGGCGGGCCGACGGGTCGTCGTCACCCAGGTGGACATATTCCGCAGCGCAGACGACGAACTCGCCGCGACCGCCACGGTGAATTTCGCCATCGTGCAGCGCGCTGACAACAGCCGAGACCTGAATTCTTGATTTGCCTGGTTACGCGGTGACGGGTCACGGTGGTAACGTCATTACCGCCTACTTCGGATCCACCACTGCTAGGAGTTGCCATGCCGTCCCGCGAACTGCCCTTTCCGGTGTTCGACGCCGACAACCACATGTATGAAACCCAGGAGGCGTTGACCAAGTTTCTGCCGGACAACCGCAAGCACGTGATCGACTACGTGCAGGTTCGTGGCCGCACCAAGATCGTGGTGCGCGGCCACATCAGCGACTACATCCCCAACCCGACGTTCGACGTGGTGGCCCGCCCCGGCGCGCAGGAGGAGTACTTCCGTCACGGCAGCGGCGGCAAGAGCTACCGGGAGATGATGGGCGAGCCGATGAAGGCGATCCCGGCGTTCCGCGAACCCGGCCCGCGGCTGCAGGTCATGGACGAGCTCGGCGTCGACTACGCGCTGATGTTCCCGACCTTGGCCAGTCTGGTCGAGGAGCGCATGAAAGACGACCCGGAGCTGATCCACGACGTGATCCACGCGCTCAACCAGTGGATGTATGAGACGTGGTCGTTCAACTACCAGGAACGCATCTTTGCCACGCCGGTCATCACCTTGCCGATCGTCGAGCGCGCCCTGGAAGAACTCGAGTGGTGCCTGGCGCGGGGCGCGCGCACGGTGCTGGTCCGACCCGCCCCGGTGCCGGGCTACCGCGGCACCCGGTCTCCCGGACTCGAGGAGTTCGACCCGTTCTGGCAAGCCTGCGTCAAAGCCGGGATCCCGGTGTCGATGCATGCCTCCGACAGCGGTTACAGCGAGTTCGCGAATGTGTGGGAACCCGGTGCGGAGTTCCTGCCGTTTCGGCCGACCCCGTTCCGGATGCTGGTGATGGGCCATCGCCCGATCGAGGACACGTTGGGCGCGTTGATCTGCCACGGAGCGCTGTCACGCAACCCCGAGGTGCGCATCCTGTCGATCGAAAACGGCGCCGAATGGGTGCCGCACCTGTTCAAGGCGCTCAAAAGTACCTACAAGAAGATGCCGAGCGGTTTCAGCGAGGACCCCATCGAGACGTTCAAGCGCTGCATCTACGTCAGCCCATTCTGGGAGGACAACTTCGTCGACATCGTGAAAATGGTGGGCTCCGACCGGGTGGTGTTCGGGTCCGACTGGCCGCATCCCGAAGGGCTGGCCGACCCGCTCACCTTCGTCGACGAGCTCGCCGGCCTCGACCAGCCAGACGTCGAGAAGATCATGGGCGGCAACATGATGGAGCTGATGAAGGTCGCCAAACCGGTCTCAGCCTGAATGTTTCGCAGGGCGGTCGGCGCCGCTCGCGGTGCCCGACGATACCGCGGCTACGTCCGGCGCCACGACGCGCACCGCTACCCGAGCTGAGCGGACCACGGGCAACTCAACGCGTGCCTCGTGTTGTCTGCGCGGTGCGTGTCGCGGAGTGAAAGGTGAAACATATGCCAGGCGTGCTCAGTGGCGTCCGAGTCGTCGAACTGGCGTCGTGGACCTACGTTCCGGCAGCAGGAGTAGCGCTGGCGGACTGGGGCGCCGACGTCATCAAGGTGGAAAGCGTCGCCACCGGCGACCCGGGACGGGCGCTCGTGGTCGGCGGGTTCACCCGGCAAGCCGCGCGCGCCGATGCCGACTTCATGCTCGAGATCGGTAACCGCGGCAAACGCAGCCTCGCAGTGGATCTCAAAACCGACACCGGCCGCCAGATCTTCGGCCGACTGCTGACCAAAGCCGACGTGCTGCTGACCAACTGGCTGCCGGCAGCGCTGGAACGCGCCCGGCTTACCGTCGACGACATCCGGGCGTTCAACCCGAACATCATCATCGCGCGGGGCACGGGGTTGGGGGTGCGGGGGCCCGACCGTGACCGGGGCGGGTTCGACGCCGCGACCTACCTGGCGCGCGGTGGGGTGGCCTACACGCTGACTCCGCTGGGCACCGAACATCCTGCCGTGCAGGGTCCGGCGTTCGGCGATCTGCAGGCCGGAGTGACCCTGGCCGGTGGGGTGTGCGCGGCGCTGTTCCACCGCGAGCGCACTGGTGAGCCGACGATCGTGGACTCGTCGCTGCTGGCTCAGGCGATGTGGAGCATCGCGCCGTCGATTTGCGTTGCCGATCTCTTCGACGTCGACGGCATCCCGGGAGCGCCTCCCGGGTTAGCGATCAATCCGGTCGTCAACCGATTCAAGACCAAAGACGGCCGGTGGATCCAGCTGGTATTTCTGCAACCGGACAAATACTGGGCCGGATTCTGTCACCGGATTGGATTGCCTCAGTTGGCGACCGACGAGCGCTTCGTGCCGGCCGCGAACCTGGTCGCCAATGCCGCCGAAGCCACCGCGCTGATCGCTGCCAAATTTGCCGAGCACGACCTGCAGCACTGGCGTCAGGCGCTGGCCGACGAACCGGGGGTCTGGGCGCCGCTGGCAACTCCGCGAGAAGTACTGGCCGATCCGCAGGCCAGGCCTAACGGCTATCTCGTCACCAACGCCGACGACCAGGGAACCGAGTACCACATGGTAGCCGCCCCGGTGCAGTTCGACGAGACACCGCCGGACCCGTCCCGGGCGCCCGAACACGGCCAGCACACCGAGGAGATCCTGCTGGAGCTCGGCTTCGACTGGGACGACATCGCCGCCGCCAAGGACAGCGGTGCCATCCTGTAAGCGTCAGCGAGTCTTGCCGCGCCGCACCTGGTTGAATGGCACGCCGCGATCTGCGGCGTACTCGCGGGGAAAGTTCAGCACCCGCTCGCCGATCACGTTGCGGGCCATCTCGGTGCTGCCGCCGCCCAGACAGACCGTCTGCCGCGTCAGATACCGCAGACCGGTCTCCAGCCCCGCACCCGGTTCGCCGATCACCCCCGCTGTTCCGGTGATCGCCAGCCCGGTATCCATGTCCAGCGTCACAGTCTCGGCGTGGAACAGCCGGATCAGCGTGCCGGCGGCCGGCGGCAAGGTGCCGTCGCGCACGCTGCGATATACGTGGTCGACCAATTGGTCGCTGACCGCGCGGTGCACCAGAACCCGCCCGGCCATCTCTCGTACCCGCTCGTTGTCGGCCTGCCCGGTCTTACGTGCCAGCGCCAGGTAGTCCACCGGCCTGGAGTGACCGCCCTCGTTACTGCCGCCGCTGGCGAATTCCGAGCCCTGACCCACAGCGCGACGCTCGTGATACAGCTGCCGCGACGCCACCGCCCAACCCTTGTTCACCTCACCGACCACCGCGTCGTCGCCGACGTCGACACCGTCGAGGAACTCTTCACAGAATTCCGTCGATCCGTTGAGCTGAGTGATCCGCCGCAACGTGATTCCAGGATGAGCGATCGGCACCAGAAACATGGTCAGACCCTCGTGTTTGGGCACATCCCAGTCGGTGCGGGCCAAACATAACCCGTAGTCAGCGGCAAATGCGCTGGAGCTCCAGGTCTTTGCGCCGTTGATGACCCAACGATCGCCGATCCGTTCGGCACGCGTGATCACACCGGCCAGATCCGATCCGCCGCTGGGCTCGGACAGCAGCTGCACCATCACTTCTTCGCCGCGCAACGCGGCGCCGATGTGGCGCTTCTTCTGTTCTTCGCTTGCGGTGTCGAGCAGCGTCGCGCAGCAGATGGTGAACGTCGGCGTGTTGAGAATCAGCGGCATCTCGTAGCTGACGCTCTCCTCGTCGAATGCCTTCTGGTACCGATAATCCAGTCCGAGGCCACCATAGTCGCGGGGAAAACAGATTCCGGCGAATCCCCCTTCGTAGAGCCGCTTTTGTAATTCGCGGGCCCGTTGCCAGCAGCGTTCGTCGTCGCGGTACATCGCGGGCGGTGACGCCGGGTCGATGCGCGGCATGTTGTCGGCCAGCCAAGCCCTGGCCCGGGCGCGGAACTGCTCGACGGACTCGTCGGCTACGTCCTGGATCATCAAGCCGGCCTCGCTGCTTCCGCCTGGGCGTACACCCGCAGGTTGTGCTCTTCGGGGGTGCCGAACATCGACCGGTACAACGCAACCCGGCGCAGGTACAGGTGCAGGTCATGTTCCCAGGTGACGCCGAGGCCGCCGTGCATCTGCACGCAACCCTGTACGATCTCGCCCGCCATCTCTCCGACATAAGACTTGGCGACACTGGCCGACAGGCCGGAATGCGTTGAACGCGCGGCGATGTCCGCCACCGCGGCGGCCGTCGTCGCCCGGCACGCCTCCAACCACATCTTCATGTCGGCGAAGCGGTGCTTGAGCGCCTGGTAGGAGGCCAGCGGCCGGCCGAAGGTGTGCCGGTCCAGGGCCCACTGCACGGTGAAGTCGAACACGGTCTGCAGGATGCCGACGACTTCGGAGCACTGCAGCACCTGGGCGATGTGGCTTTGGCGATCGATTAGCGCAGTGGCCTCTTCGACGCTGCCGACAACCGCGGAGCCCGCTACTTCCACCCCATCGAATTCCACCCGGGCGTATTGCTTGACCAGATCGATGGATCGCTGCGCCGTGATCCTCACCCCGGCGGCATCCGTTGGCACCAGAAACTGGCGCAGGCCGTCGTCGCAGCGCGCCACCACCAACAGCACATGACTCTGTGCGCCCGCCTCCACCCGGTCCTTGACCCCGTCGATGCGGTAACCGGAACCGGTTGCGGTCGCGGTCACCGACGGCTCGTGCGGGTGCCAGCCCTGGCCCGGTTCGTACACGGCCCACGATGCCACGGTGTCACCGGAGATCAGCCCCGCAATCGTGCCGGCATGGGTTTCGGGTTGGCCGCAGTCCACCAGTCCGGCGAGCACCGTGCTCACCGGATACAGCGGCCCGGGCGCCACGGTCTTGCCGAGCTGCTCGGCGAGCACCGCCAGATCGGCAACGCCGTCGCCGGAGACAGCGCCGCCGCCGAGTTCCTCGGGAACCAGCAGACCGGTCCACCCGAGCTCAGCGGCCCGTCGCCACCAGCTTTGGTCGAAGGAGACACCCGCGGCATGTAGCTCGCGCACCCGGCTTAGCGGGACCTCTTTCTGCAGAAATGCTTGAGTAGTGGCGGCAAAGAGTATCTTTTCGGGGGAGTCGACGGCAGTCATAGGGGCTAGAACCTTCCTGGCCTTCCTTCGCCGATCGGTCCCAGTCGGGGTTCACTGGTGCCACCGATGGTAGCAATGAGCAATACCGTAAGAGATACCGGAGTTTAATCGATAATGACGTTGACAAAGGGTCGCCATGGCTGACGTCGACAACCAGTCGGACGACGCCATGACTAAAGCCGAGGCTATGGCGCTGGCCGAGCAGGCCGAGGCCGAAGCCGCCGCGGCCGAAGCGCTGGCTGCCGCGGCCCGGGCGCGGGCCCGGGCCATTCGACTGCGTCGAGAGGCCCAAGCACAGAACGAAAACGGCCAGGCGACTACCCCGACGGTCACCGGCCCCGCTGCCGAGGCCCCCCGGGCGGCCGAGCCGCCGGCCGTCTCCTCGGGGACACCCCGACCGCGGGGCTGGCGGCCCCCGTCAAGAATGTCGGCAGCCCTGGCCGCGGCTACCGTCGTGGTCATCTGCGGCCTGCTCGCGGCAAGCGGCTACATGATCTGGTACAACCACGACGCCGTCGCGCAACGGCAGCGGGCCGCCGCATTCTCCGCCGCAGCCAGGCAGGGTGTGATCAACATGCTCTCGCTGAATTTCAAAAAAGCCAAAGAGGACGTCCAGCGGGTGATCGACAGTTCCACCGGCGAGTTCAGGGACGACTTCCAGAAACGGGCCGGTGACTTCACCTCGGTCGTCGAACAGTCCAAGGTGGTCACCGAGGGTGCGGTGACCGCAACCGGCGTCGAATCGATGGGGAGGGATTCCGCCGTGGTCTTGGTGCTCGGGACCGAACGCGTCACCAATGCCGCCGGCGCCAAAAACGAACCGCGGGCCTTCCGGTTGCGCGTGTGGGTGGCCCGCGACGGCGATCAACTCAAAGTGTCGAAAGTCGAGTTTGTGTTGTGAACGTGGACGACGAAACCGAGGACCAGACCGTCGTCGACGCGCCCGCCGGTGCGGTCGGCACGGCGGCGCCACAGAGCGACAAGACACCGCCGGAACAGCCTGCCGCGCGCGGCAAGATCGCGGTCCGTGTCAACGTCGTCGCGGTCATTCTTGTCTTGCTTTTGCTGGTCTCCGGCGGGCTGGCGGCCTGGCTGTATTTCACCGAGTACCGGCCCGACCGCCAGACCGACAACGCCGCCGCCCAGCGGGCCGTCGCCGCCGCCCGGGAGGGCACGGTTGCGCTGCTGTCTTACAAACCGGACACCCTCGAACAAGACTTCACCACGGCCAAATCCCACCTCGGCGGGGATTTTCTGGACTACTACGAAAAGTTCACCCGCGAAATCGTGACGAAGGCGGCCAAGGAGAAGTCCGTGACGACCAGCGCCAAGGTCGTGGGAGCCGCGGTGTCCGAGCTGCGTGCCGACTCGGCAGTCGTGCTGGTCTTCGTCAACCAAACCACCACCAGCAAAGACCGACCAGAGCCGGCGATGTCGGCCAGCAGCGTGCTGGTGTCGTTGACCAAGGCCAACGGTAGTTGGCTGATCACGAAATTCGAGCCGGTGTAGGTCGACAACGTCCTCGGTGGACCGAAGCCGTTGTGCGAGATCACTATTCGTTCACACCGTCATGCCGTCTCCGGCGCCGGCGACACGGTTGCCGGCCGTCAGCCCGACCCGTAGACGGCGGGCCGCACACCGGGTGTAACGCCGAATAGGCGCGGTTGGCGGGGTGACGCTAGCGCAATTCGCCGAGGGACCGCCATTGGGCTTTATTGCTATTTATATTATGATAGCGATGTTCCATCTGGACTTGCCAGGTCCGATCCGCCCTCGCCCCGGTTGCTCAGGAGGAGGCTGATGTCGATCAGCACCGACCCGCACGGCCAAGCCGTGACACTGGACACGACGGGCGAAACCAGCCCCTACCCATTCTTCGAATACATGCGACGCACCGAACCCGTCTGGCATGGCGCCCTCGGCGATCAATCGCAGCTGCCGCCCGAACTGGTTCCTGCCGACGAATGGGTGCTGTTCTGCTACGACGACGTGTTCCGGGCGTTCCGTGACGACCGGGTCTTCAGCTCGCACGCCTACGACCAGACCATCGGGCTGGTCATCGGGCACACCATCTTGGCGATGGGCGGTAAGGAGCACCACGATCACCGCAACCTGGTGGCCAGGGCGTTTCGCGCCCACGCGCTGCAACGATGGGAACCCGCAGTCATCGGACCCGTCTGCAATCAGCTGATCGATGAGATCAAAAACGACGGCGCGGCCGATCTGGTAGCGTCCGTCACGTTCGAGTTCCCCACCCGGGTCGCCGCGACGCTGCTCGGGCTTCCTCGCGAGGACCTAGACCTGTTCCGGCGATTATCTTTCGACCTCATCTCGATCCCGGTCGACATCGAGGCGGGGCTGAGAGCCTCCATCGAATTGCACGACTATTTCCTCGAACAGGTCGAGCAACGACGCCGCAAACTCACCGACGACATTATCGGCGACCTGGTCGGCGCCGAGATCGATGGCGAGAAGCTCTCCGACGAGGCCATCATCTCGTTCCTGCGGCTGTTGCTGCCGGCCGGCTTGGAAACCACCTACCGCTCGTCGGGAAACCTGCTGTATCTGCTGCTGACCCATCCCCAACAGTTGACGGCGGTCTATCGAGACCGTTCGCTGATCCCGGCCGCGTTCGAAGAGGGACTGCGCTGTGAGACACCACTGACCATGGTCCCCCGCACCACTACCGAGCCCGTCGAAATAGGAGGACGGGCAATCCCTTCCGGCGCGCAGGTCGACTTGTGTATGGGATCGGCCAACCACGACGAAACCCGCTGGAGCGATCCCGAGACGTTCGACATCCACCGACCGCGGCAGGCAAACCTCTCGTTCGCCGGGGGCATCCACATGTGTCTCGGTATGCACCTGGCCCGGCTGGAAACCCGGGTGATGCTCAACAGTCTGTTCGACCGCGTCGCGAACTTGACGCTGATACCCGACGAGGATGCCAGGATCGTCGGGCTCACCTTCCGGTCTCCCAACAAGATTCCGGTCACGTTCACCCCCGCCTCGTGAGAAGCCGGGCGGCGATTCTGCACGACGTCGGCGCGTCGTGGTCCATCGAGGAATTCCGGCTCGACGCGCCGCGCGCCGGCGAGGTTCTCGTCGAGATGGCCGCCGCCGGACTGTGCCACTCCGACGACCACATCCGCAAGGGCGACATGGCCGCACCCAACGAGTTGTTGCGCTCGCTGGGACTGCCGACCATGTTTCCCACGATCGGCGGCCATGAGGGCTCCGGCACAGTCCGCGAAGTCGGTGACGGCGTCAGCGAGTTCGCGCCGGGCGACCATGTGGTGACGTCGTTCGTCGCGGTGTGCGGTCGCTGCCGCTGGTGCGCGTCGGGCATGGAGTATCTCTGCGACGCCGGTATCGGCACCTTGACCCCGGGAATGCCGACCGACGGGACGTTTCGCCATCACACAGGCGACGGCAAACCGTTGGGCCACATCGCCAAGATCGGCGCGTTCGCACAACACACTGTGTTAGCAGCAGGTTCGCTGGTCAAGATCGAGCCGGATCTGCCGCTGGTTCCCGCCGCCCTGCTGGCATGTGCTATTCCCACCGGGTACGGCTCGGCGGCCAACCGGGGCGCAGTGCGCGGCGGTGACACTGTTGTCGTGATCGGCGCGGGCGGGATCGGCACCGGCGCGATCCAGGGTGCGCGAATCAACGGGGCTGCGCAGATCATCGCCGTTGATCCCGTCGATTTCAAGCAAACATCGGCACTGCAGTTCGGCGCCACTCACAGTGCGTCGACGGCGGTCGACGCGTTGGATCTGGTGCGCGACTTAACCCGTGGGGTGATGGCCGACGTCGTGGTGGTATCGCCGTCACTGATCAGCCCCAACGATGTCCGCGATGCGCTCGCGCTGACCCGTAAGGGCGGCACCTGCGTGCTGACAGGTATGACATCACAGTTGACCCGGTCGATCGACTTCGACCTGCAGGATTTCATCCTGATGAATAAAGCGTTGGTCGGCACCGTCTTCGGGTCGTGCAATCCGAGGTCCGACGTGTCGCTACTGGCCAAGCTCTATCAGACCGGCCAGCTGAAACTCGACGAGATGATCACGAAACGCTATCGGCTCGACGAGATCAACCACGCCTACGATGATCTGCTCACAGGTCAAATCATCCGCGGTGTGGTTGATTTCGGACTCGGTTAGCATGCACCGGTCAGAGCCTCGACCCAGCCGGGCAGTTGTTCGGGCTTGCCCGACATCGGGGTTCGGGTGACTCCGGGTCCAACGAGGTTGACCCGGGCAGGATATGGGCCCCATTGGACCGCAGCGACCTTGACGCGCATGTCGACACCGGCGTTCGACACGCCAGTACACGCCCATGTCGCGGTCGGCGACGGTGCCGCGGATGCCCTGAACGACTGGTCGTGCGCCGGGCACTGCAACGCAAATGCTGCGGCGCGCTGTCGGGCGTACTGGTCGACCGATCACGAGGGCTCAGTCAACCGGCACCAGCCACGAGCAGCACTCCGCCCACCTCCGAACAGCCCGGGGACCAGTTCCGACACGTGCCGAGCACAGTCGAAAAAGACTGCGCCCCTGAATGTCTGAAGCTGCCTGACCTCTAACGGACAAACTCTTAGCTGAAGTCCGAACCGCCGTCGACGTTGACGTTCGCTCCGGTCATATAGGAGTTGCGCCGTGAGGCTAAAAATGCAATAACCGAGCCGATTTCGTCGGGCTTGCCGGCGCGAGCCAGATGCGCCGGATGTCCGAAGTGCTCGGCAATGGCATCCATCAACCGATACGGGTTGTCACCGTCGACGCCGATCGATTTCGCCCAACCGACCAGCGACTCGGATGCGATGCTGCCCGGCGAGACCACATTGACCAGGATCTCGTCTTTGGCCAACAACAACGACAGGTTCTTGGAAATGCTTGTCAGCGCCGCTTTGGTGGCGGTGTAGGCGACTAGCGCGACACTTTGCCGCTGTGTCGAATGCGCCGAGATGTTGACTATTCGTGCCCAAGCCGCCCTGCGCAGCAGCGGAAGCGCCGAACGAACGCAGTTCACCATCGTCATCACGCCTTCGTCGAAGGCCTGGCGCCATCGTTCCCCGCTCAGCGATTCGAAGTCACCGAGCACCGTCGGACCCACTGCGTTGATCAGGATGTTCAGCTCGCCGTCCCATCGCCGGGCGAGCTCGGCGAAGGCCTGCTCGACTTGGCGGTCGTCGACGACGTCGGCCACCAGGCCGACGGCGTCGGGGCTGCCGCGACGGGTGAGGTCTTCGGCTACGCCATCGCAGACCGGTCGCGACCGTGCGACAACGGCGACCCGGGCGCCATCGTCTGCCAGACACTGCGCGGCGGCCAGTCCCATTCCGCGCCCACCGCCGACGACGGCGGCGGTGGCGTTCGTCAGGCCCAGATCCATCGCACGTGCCCGGTTATACCTCGCCTGCCACCGCACATCTCATAATCCCTACCATAGCTATTACAGTAGCAAGTGGCCGCAGCCACCGGGGAGACGATACCGAGCCGCAGCGAACTTGAGGGAGGTGCCCGGCGTGGCAAAGCAAGCAACCGCCGAAAAGCGTCAACGGCGTGAACGCGGATCCATTAATCCCGATGACATCATCACTGGCGCATTCGAACTCGCCGAACGGGTATCCATCGACAATTTGAGCATGCCGCTTCTTGGCAAACATCTCGGCGTCGGGGTCACCAGTATCTACTGGTACTTCCGCAAGAAGGACGACCTGCTCAACGCGATGACTGACCGCGCTTTGCGCAAGTACGTATTCGCCACTCCCTACGTGGAGTCCAGCGATTGGCGCGAGACGTTGCGCAACCACGCGCGTACGATGCGGAAGACGTTTCTGGGCAACCCGATACTGTGCGACCTGATTTTGATCCGTTCTGCGCTGAGCCCCAGAGCAGCCCGGTTGGGCGTTCAGGAGATCGAGAAAGCCATTGCGGGTTTGGTAGAGGCGGGATTGTCGCCCCGGGAAGCCTTCGACACTTACTCGGCGGTGTCGGTGCATGTTCGCGGATCGGTGGTGCTGCATCGACTTCACCAGAAGAACCAGGAGACCGACAACGGCGCACGCACGATAGACGACGCAGTGGCCATCGTTGCTGAATCCACGCCGCTGCTGGCTGAGATGACGGCGGAGGGTCATCACGTCGGAGCTCCCGACGAGACCAATTTCGAATTCGGCCTCGAGTGTATCCTCGACCATGCCGGCCGGTTGATCGAGCGAGGAGCAAAATCGGTTTCCGGCACACGCAAGACGATGAAGTCAGCCAGGACCTCACGCTGACGACCAGCCGTTCCCGACTGCGCCCGAGTGTTGACCGACATCGTGGGCACAAGCCTCGCCATTGATGGCGGGGTTAGGCCATCCCGTGTGTCGTCGGGCGCAGCCCGGCGCTTAAAGCGTTCGGGCTTGGCCGTCGATGTCTTGCTTGATGATGGACAAGGGTGCGCTTCCGCTGGAGACGGCGAAGTCGGACGGCGACCACAAGGTCAGGCCCGCGTTCCCCGGGCGCGCCGGCGCGAGTCCGGTTGACTCGTTTCGTCGACCACACCGTGCTCGATCAGGTGATCGATCAGCGGGGCGGCGCCGGCGGACAGGTGCTCCGACATAGCTTTGCGAGCCAGCTCGCCGTCGTGTTTGGCCAGCGCCGCCAGCACCCGCCGGTGGTCCCTAATCGACTGGCCGGGCCAGCCGGGGATCGTGGGAAACACCGATTCCGGTGCGTAGCGCGTGATTTGCGACATCAGCTGGGCAAGCTTGGGTGAGTCGGCGGCGACGTTGATGGCGCGATGAAACTCGTGATTGAGCCGGACCGCCCGCTCGTCGTCGCCACTGGCGTAGGCCGCCTCCAGCTGGGCCTGGATCTCCTCGAGCTCACCGAGCTGGTCACCATCGATGTTGACCGCGGCCCGCGCGGCCAGTTCGCCACCGACGTGTGCCTGCACGTTGGCGACGTCGGAGAGATCTCGTTGCGTCACCGGCAACACCACGAAGCCACGGCGCGGCTGCTGAGCGAGCAAGCCTTCCGCGCGAAGCGTTAGCAAGGCTTCGCGCACCGGCGTCACACTGATCCCCAATTCCGCCGCCAGCTGGTCTAGACGCACATACTGCCCGGCGGAGTAGGTGCCGTCGAAGATCCTTTTGCGGACGTACCGCGCCACGTCTTCGGACAGCTGCGGTCGCGCGGCAAAATCCGGAAAGCGCACGGTCATATCCGATAGTCGGCAAGCAGGCGCTTGCTGATGATCGACTTCTGGATCTCGCTGGTGCCCTCGCCGATGAGCAGAAATGGCGCGTCGCGCATCAGCCGCTCGATCTCATACTCCGTGGAATAGCCGTAGCCGCCATGGATACGGAAGCTCTGCTGGGTGACCTCGGTGCAGAATTCACTGGCCAGATACTTCGCCATGCCGGCGGCGACATCGTTACGCTCTCCGGAGTCCTTCAACCTGGCCGCGTTGACCATCATCAGATGCGCTGCCTCGACTTTGGTTGCCATCTCAGCGATTTGGAAAGCGATTGCTTGATGCTCGGCGATCGGCCTGCCGAACGTGCGGCGTTGCTGGGCATAGCGCACCGCCAGCTCGAATGCCCGCAGAGCCACCCCGCAGGCCCGCGCCGACACATTGACCCGGCCAACTTCGATGCCGTCCATCATCTGATAGAAGCCCTGCCCGGGTACACCGCCCAGAATGTCCTCGGCGCCGGCCGTATATCCGTCGAAGATCATTTCCGTGGTGTCGATGCCCTTGTAACCCAACTTGTCGATCTTGCCGGGTATCAGTAGACCGGGGACAACCTCACCGAAGCCGGTTGGCTTCTCGATAAGGAACGCGGTGAGGTTGCGGTGCGGTGAGTTGGCTCCCTCGTCGGTGCGGATCAACGCCGCCACCAACGTCGAGCTGCCGCCGTTGGTCACCCACATCTTCTGACCGTTGATCGTGTAGCTGCCGTCGGCATTGCGAGTTCCCCGGGTGCGGATGGCGGCGACGTCGGAGCCCAACTCCGGCTCGGACATCGAGAACGCGCCGCGGACCTCGCCGGTGGCCATGCGCGGCAACAGCCGTTGCTTCTGCGCGTCGGTGCCGTGCTGTCTGAGCATGTAGGCCACGATGAAATGGGTGTTGAGAACCCCGGAGACACTCATCCAGCCACGGGCCAGCTCCTCTACGCACAGCACATACGTCAGCAGCGACTCACCCAGCCCGCCATACTCCTGCGGAATCATCAAGCCGAAAAGCCCCATCTCCCGCATCTGGTCAACGAGGGCCTGCGGATAGGTGTCGCTGCGTTCGAACTCCGGTGCCTTGGGAATGACTTCTTTCTCGACGAATTGGCGCACCGTAGCGATGATCTCGGTTTGAAAATCGGTGAGACCGAGCGTCTGGGCAAGTTTGGTCATCAGATCCTCCTCTGATCAGCAGGCAATCGTGTTCGCTTGGATCAGCCGCTCGATGTCTGCTGTGGTCAACCCCAACCGATCGACCAGTACCCCTGCGGTATCCCCGCCCAGTGCCGGCGCGGCCGTACTCGGGGGATGGCGGCCGTCGAACGCGATCGGCAGGCCCGGTGCCAGGTATTCTCCGAGCCCGTCTTGCTGCAGACGGGAAAACAGCGGGTTCGCTGTCACCCGTTCGTCTTTGGCGAGCTGCCCGAACGTGCGGTAACGCTCGTAGAGCACGCTGGTGGATGACAGCGCTTCGGTGATCTCCTCGGCGGTGTGAGCCGCAAACCAGACGGCGAATAGACCGGTCAGCACGTCGCGGTAGCGGTAGCGCTCGCCCTCGTCGCGGAAGTCAACGCCGAGAGACTCGCCGAGTGCCGACACCGCCGCTCCGGTACCGGTTACCTCGACCAGGTCCTGGAAGTGCCGTCCCGTCAGCGTGACCACCATGAAGGCAACGCCGTCGCGGCTGGTGAAATCCTGACCGTACTGACCATAGATCGCGTTGCCCAGCCGGGGGCGCTGGGCGCCGGTCACCTGCGGTTCGGTCAAAAGTCCCAAGTTGCCCGCGGTGGCCAGTGCGACGTCTTCGAGGGCCAGGCTGATGCGGGCGCCCGCGCCACACTGGTCGCGACGCCGCACCGCCGCAACCACCGCAAGCGCAGCGTACAGGCCGCAGCACACGTCCCAGGCCGGCAAAACATGGTTGATCGGGCCGGCATGGTTGGCGGGACCAGTCACCAGCGGGAATCCAGTCGCCGCGTTGACCGTGTAGTCCACTGCGGTGGAACCGTCGCCGCGGCCGAGCACCTGGAGGTGAATCACATCGTCGCGCAGGCCGACGAGCTGTTGATACGACAGCCAGGACATGCCTGCGGCGTTGGTGACCACGACACCATCACCTTCGACGATCAGCCGCTGAACCAAGTCCTGTCCCGCGGGTGAGCGTAAGTCGATAGTGACCGAACGCTTTCCCTTGTTCAGGCCCGTCCAGTAAATAGAGGTGCCGCTGGCGGCCAGCGGCCAACGGCGCACATCGGACGCGCCACCGACGGGGTCAACCCGAATCACCTGTGCACCGAGTTGGCTCAGCGTCATGCCGCACAACGGTGCGGCGACGAAGCTGGATACCTCGATGACGGTGACGTCGCTGAGCGGCACGTTCACGACGAAATCCGTTCGAACACCGCGGCCAGCCCCTGTCCCCCGCCGATGCACATGGTCTCCAGCCCGTAGCGCGCACCTCGCCGGGTGAGCTCGCGGGCCAGAGTGCCCAGCATCCGTCCGCCGGTCGCGCCGACGGGGTGGCCCAGCGAAATACCGGATCCGTGCACATTGATCCGCTGCCGGTCGGCGGCGCCCAACCGCCACTCACGCATCACGGCGAGAGCCTGCGCGGCGAATGCCTCGTTGAGTTCAATCAGGTCGATGTCGGTCAAGTGCAGTCCGGCCTTGGCTAGCGCGGCCTCGGTGGCCGGCACCGGACCGATGCCCATGATGTTGGGCGCCACTGCCGCAACTCCCCAGGACACCAGCCGGACCAGCGGGGTCAGGCCCAGATCACCGGCCTTATCCGGTGTGGTCACCACGCACATCGATGCCGCGTCGTTTTGCCCACTGGCATTGCCCGCGGTCACGGTTGCATCCGGATCATGCTCTGCTAGAACGGGTTTGAGCTTGCTGAGCGACTCCATCGAGGTGTCGGCACGCGGATGCTCGTCGGTGTCGATCAGCTCCTCGCCCTGCCGGGTGGGCACCGCGACGGGAATGATCTCTTCGGCGAAGACCCCGCTCCGCTGCGCGGCCACCGCCCGCTGGTGCGAGGTCACCGCGAGTTCGTCTTGCTCGGTCCGCGAGATGTCGTAGCGGCGGCGCAGATTCTCGGCGGTTTCCAACATACCGCCGGGCACCGGGTAATGACGGCCGCCGGCAGTGATGCGACCACGGGTCAGCCCGTCGTGCACCCGCACACCGCTGCGGGCGCCGCCCCAACGCATGTCGGTGGAGTAGAAGACGACGTTGCTCATGCTTTCGGCGCCGCCGGCGATGACGAGATCGTTGTCCCCGCTGCTTACCTGCAAGCACGCCTGGATCACTGCTTGTAGACCGGAGCCGCAGCGGCGGTCGATCTGCATGCCCGGAACCGTCACCGGCAGGCCGGCGTCGAGCGCCACCACGCGCCCGATCGCCGGTGCCTCGCTGCTGGGATAGCAGTGCCCGAGGATGACGTCCTGCACCGATTCCGGCGGGATGCCGGTTCGCTCCAGCAAACCCCGGAGTGCGGCGACACCGAGGTCGACGGCGTTCTGCGACTTGAACATTCCCCCGTAGCGGCCGATCGGGGTACGCACCGGCTCGCAGATCACGGCCTCGCGCCCAGTCACATGAACCTCCCGCCGGTGACCTCGAGCACGGTGCCGGTCATGTACGAGGACAGCTCCGAGGCCAAAAACAACGCGACGTTGGCGACCTCGGCCGGCTCGCCGGCCCGCCCCATCGGGATTTCGGCCATCTTTTCGTCCCAGATACGTTGCGGCATGGCCTCGGTCATCGCCGTGCGAATCAGGCCGGGTGCGATCGCGTTGACCCGCACGCCTAAGTGGGCAAGTTCCTTGGCGGCGGCCTTGGTCATACCGATGATCCCGGCCTTGGCCGCCGAGTAGTTGGTCTGGCCCACCAGCCCGACCTTGCCGGATAGCGACGACATGTTCACGATCGCGCCCCGCTTGTTCTCCCGCATGATCGTCGCCGCCTTGCGGGTGCCGTTCCAAGTTCCCTTCAGATGCACCGCGATCACCTGGTCAAACTGCTCTTCGGTCATTGTGCGCATGGTCGCGTCACGAGTGATCCCGGCGTTGTTGACCATGATGTCCAGACCGCCGAACCGCTCTACCGCGGTCGCCACCAGGGCGTCGACCTGACTCCCGATCGTCACGTCGCAGCGCACCGCGACCGCCACGTCGCCGCCTCCGAGTTGCTGGGCCGCGGCTTGGGTCTCCGCGAGGTTCACATCACCGAGCACCACCCGTGCCCCTTCGGCGACGAAGCGCTCCGCGATGGCGAACCCCAGCCCTTGAGCACCGCCCGTGACGACCGCGGTCTGACCGGTCAGCAACGACACCTGATCACCGTCCTCTTCCCATACGTCCGATTTCTCTTATCGCCGCACATCGTATTTCATATATGATCGCGGCCTACGAGGCGCCCGCCGTCGCCCGAAAGGAGCATGGACTTCGATGACCGCTGCCGCCGTCGCCGACGACGTCTTCCAGCAGATCCTCGCGCAGACTCGCCAGTTCGTCCGTACCGCCGTCGTCCCGCGTGAGCACGAGATCCTGGCTACCGACGAGGTTCCCGACGACCTTCGGGCCCAGGCCAAGGCCATGGGGTTGTTCGGCTATGCCATCCCGCAGGAATGGGGCGGGCTCGGCTTGGACCTGGCTCAGGACGTCGAATTGGCGATGGAGCTGGGCTACACGTCGCTGGCGCTGCGGTCGATGTTCGGCACGAACAACGGGATCGCCGGGCAGGTCCTGGTCGGGTTCGGCACCGACGAGCAGAAGTCGCGCTGGTTGGCGGCGATGGCCTCCGGCGACGTGGTCGCCTCATTCGCGCTGACCGAGGCCGGCGCCGGCTCCAATCCGGCCGGGCTGCTCACCAAAGCTAGTCGCAGCAACGGCGACTGGGTGATCTCCGGGGCGAAGCGTTACATCACCAACGCGCCGGTTGCCGATCTGTTCGTGGTGTTTGCCCGCACCCGGCCCGCCGACGACGCCGGCCCGGGCATCGCGGTGTTCCTGGTTCCGGCCGACACCCCCGGCGTCGAGGTGGGCCCTAAGGACGCCAAGATGGGGCAGGAAGGCGCGTGGACGGCCGATGTGAGGTTCACCGAGGTTCGCGTTCCGGGCGTCAACTTGGTCGGTGGTAACGAAGACATCGGCTACCGGGCAGCGATGACGTCGCTGGCGCGCGGCCGAATCCACATCGCCGCGCTCGCGGTGGGCACTGCCCAGCGCGCACTCGACGAATCCGTGACATATGCGGCCACCGCCACCCAGGGCGGCACGCCAATCGGAAACTTCCAACTGGTGCAGGCGATGCTGGCCGACCAGCAAACCGACGTGATGGCCGGACGCGCTCTGGTGCGCGAGGCGGCCCGGCTGTGGATCAGCGCCCAGGATCGCCGGATCGCGCCATCGGCGGCGAAGTTGTACTGCACCGAAATGGCCGGCCGCGTCGCCGATCTGGCCGTGCAAATCCACGGCGGCGGCGGCTATATGCGCGGGGTGCCGGTGGAGCGGATCTATCGCGACGTCCGGCTGCTGCGGCTCTACGAGGGGACCAGCGAGATCCAGCGACTAATCGTCGGGTCGAACCTGATCAGAGCGGCGTCGAAAGCACACCGAGCATGACTGTCCGGCCTGTATGACCGGCGAGTGCGCGTGTTTGCACGTCGACACGCCGGTAAACGTGGCACGGTGTGCACGCTCGAGTCGTCGCGATCGTGCAATCGCCCTCGCTAGCCGGCGGGATAGCCGACAGATTTGATCTCGGTGTATTGGTCGAACCCGGCGACCCCGTTCTGGCGGCCCACTCCGCTGGCCTTGTATCCACCAAATGGCGTGTCAGCGCCGTAGGGAATCCCGCCGTTGACGCCAACAAAGCCGGCCCGCAGCCGACGAGCCACCGCCAGTGCATGCTCGAGTGACCCCGCCATAACGTTGCCGGCTAATCCGTACGGGCTGTCGTTGGCGATCCGGATCGCGTCTTCTTCGTCGTCGAAGGGGATGACGGCCAGCACTGGGCCGAAGATCTCTTCCTGGGCGATCGTCATGGTGTTGTCGACGTCGACGAAAAGCGTTGGCCGCACGAAGAACCCCTTGTCGAACCCGGTAGCCGCGTCAGGGCCGCCGACTAGGGCAGTGGCGCCCTCTTCGACGCCTTTGTTGATATAGCCCAGCACGCGCCGGCGCTGTTTGTCCGAGATCACCGGGCCGCACAGGGTTCCCGGGTCCTGGGGGTCACCCGGCATGACGTTCTCGTAGATGTTTTGCAGGATCGCCACACCCTCGTCATAGCGAGACCGCGGCAGCAGCATCCGGGTCGGGTTGGCACAACCTTGACCGGCGTGCATGCATGGCGCGATACCGATAGCGCAGGCCATCGCGAAATCGGCGTCGTCGAGCACGATGGTGGCCGACTTGCCGCCGAGTTCCAGGAACAGCCGCTTAATGGTCGCCGCACCTTTTTCCATGATTCTTTTGCCGACCGCAGTAGAGCCGGTGAACGAGATCAGGTCGACTTTCGGTGACAGTGTGAGTTCCTCGCCGATCAGATGCTCCGACGCGGTGACGACGTTGACGACCCCGGATGGGATATCGGTTTTTTCGACGATCAGCCGACCCAGCCGGGTCGCGTTGAACGGGGTGTCGGGCGCCGGTTTGAGCACCACGGTATTGCCGGTGCCCAGGGCCTGGCCGATCTTGTTGATGGTGACCTCGAACGGGAAGTTCCAGGGCACGATCGCGCCGACCACCCCGACCGGTTCCCGCCAGACTCTGCGAGTGGTCAGCGTGCCGGTGAGGCTGACGACCGCGTCACCCAGGTCGGTTTCCCAGGGATAGTCGTCGATCAGTTTGGCGGGGTAGCGCAGCCCGTCGGCTAGCGGGGCATCCAGCTGGGGGCCGTAGGTGATGGCCCGGGGGGTTCCGGCTTCAAGGATGAGCTCCTCACGCAGTTCCTCGCGTTCGGCGTCGATGGCCTCGTGCAGCTGCAATAGGCAGCGCTGACGCAACTTGTGGTTGGTCGACCAGTCGGTCTCGTCGAAGGCCCGCCGGGCGGCGTCGATGGCCCGGTGCATGTCCGCCTTCGACGCGTCGGCGACCTCCCCAATCGTTTCCTCGGTGGCCGGGTTGACGTTAGGAAAGGTGCCGGCCTCACCCTCGACGAGCTTGCCGTCGATCATCATCTTCGGCTCGAAGCGGACCTTCGCAGTGTCAGGCATGTTTGTCGCCCTCCTTCGGTAAGGCGCTCCGCAGAGTGCCGGGACGCGAGACGCCCATCGCACGACGAGTCACCCTGTGCAGAGCCTTACCCGAAAGCACTCGGTTGGCAACCAGCAAGATACGCGCGTCGACGACGACCGGGTAGCGGGCCCTTGGACGAAACACCCTGGCGAGCGAGTCTTTCAAGCATCGCGTCGATGACGCTCCGCGGTGCGGCAAGACGGGTCCTACACCGATCGGGCGAGCCGCCCCGCGAGCAATCCGGCGAACTTTGCCGGATCTTCGGGTATATCGCCCTCGGCCAGAAGTGCTGTGCCGTAGAGCAGTTCGGCAGTTTCGGTGAGTTCGGCGGACTTGGCATCATCGTCGCCGCGATGCCTGTGCGCCTGTTGCAAGCCGATGATGAGCGGATGCTTCGGGTTGATTTCGAGGATCCGCTTCCCGACCGGAACCACCTGCCCGGAAGCCCGGTACATGCGGGCCAGCGCGGGCGTGATCCCGAAGCTGTCGGTGATCAGGCAGGCCGGCGACTCGGTGAGGCGGGTGGACAGCCGTACTTCCTTGACGTGATCGCTCAAGGTGTCCTGCAGCCAGGTCAGCAGGTCAGCGAAATCCTTCTGCTGCTCCTGGCGCTCGGCCTCCTGGGCAGCCTTTTCCTCCTCGGAGTCGAGGTCGACCTCGCCCTTGGCGACCGACTGCAGCGGCTTGCCGTCGAACTCGCTCACTTGTCCCACCCAGATCTCGTCGACCGGGTCGGTCAGCAGCAGCACCTCGTAGCCCTTGGCCTTGAACGCCTCCAAGTGCGGCGACTTCAGAAGTTGCTCGCGCGACTCGCCGGTCGCATAGAAGATCTGCTTCTGAGCGTCCTTCATTCGCCCGACATACTCGGCGAGCGTGGTGAGTTGCTCGTCGCTGTGGGTCGAGGCGAACGACGAAATGCGCAGCAGCGTGTCCTGATTGTCGAAGTCCAACATCAGGCCCTCTTTGAGGACCGTGCCGAACTGAGTCCAGAAGGTGCGGTAGTCCTCGGGCCGCTGCGACTGCAGGTCCTCGATCGTCGAGAGCACTTTCTTGGTCAGCCGGCGACGGATCGCGTTGATCTGCCGATCCTGCTGCAACATTTCCCGGGAAACGTTGAGCGACATGTCCTGTGCATCGACAACACCCTTGACGAAACGCAGGTACCTGGGTAGCAGCTGGTCGCAGTCACCCATGACGAAGACGCGCTTGACATAGAGTTGCACCCCGATCTTGGCGTCGCGGTCGTACAGGTCAAACGGGGCGTGTGACGGGATGAAGAGCAAAGCCTGGTACTCGAAGGTGCCCTCGGCCTTCATCGCGATGACCTCCAGCGGGTCATCCCAGGCGTGTGCGATGTGCTTGTAGAACTCCTTGTACTCCTCGTCGGAGACCTCGTCTTTGGGCCTGGCCCACAGCGCCTTCATCGAGTTGAGTGTCTCGGTCTCAACGGTGACGACCTCGTCACCGCCTTCCTCGGCGGGCGGAGTACGTTTCTCGACCTGCATCCGGATGGGCCAAGCTATAAAGTCCGAGTACTTCTTGACCAGACTCCTGATCTTCCACTCCGCGGTGTAATCGTGCAGCTCGTCCTCGGCGTCCGCGGGTTTGAGGTGCAGAGTGACCGAGGTGCCCTGCGGAGCGTCATCGACGGATTCGATGGTGTACGTGCCTTCCCCGCTGGATTGCCATCTGGTGGCCTCACTCTCGCCGGCCTTGCGCGTCAGCAGTTCGACCCGGTCGGCGACCATGAAGGCCGAGTAGAAACCGATGCCGAACTGGCCGATCAGCTCTTCGGAGGCGACCTGGTTCTTGGCCTCCCGCAATTGCTGACGGAGCTCGGCGGTACCTGACTTGGCGAGAGTGCCGATCAGATCCACGACCTCGGCGCGCGTCATCCCGATGCCGTTGTCGCGAACGGTCAGGGTGCGCGCCTGCTTGTCGACCTCGATCTCGATGTGCAGGTCGGTGGTATCGACATCCAGGTCCTTGTTGCGGAATGCTTCTAGTCGTAGCTTGTCCAGTGCATCGGAGGCGTTCGAGATCAGCTCCCGCAGAAACGAATCCTTGTTGGAGTAGACCGAGTGGATCATCAGATCCAGCAGTTGCCGAGCCTCGGCCTGGAACTCCAACTGCTCGACACGCGCGTTCATGTGACTCCGTTCCACACGAATACCTTCGACTTAGCTGCCGGATAGACTACCGCGGCGCATCCTTGACTTGTGCTCGAACTGTCGTGCGCCGTGACACCGTCGTGCGTGACGTAGCCGAGCGCCTGCAGTAGACACCTCGGGAGCGACGAAACGAGCGGCCTGAACACAAACGCCTCCCCACCTGTCGCCGGATACGCTACGGTCCGTTTCGGAAGGGCGACATGGGCACACGATTTACGCGTGAACCAAACATATGTTCAGCCTGCAGTACCGCCAGACTTGGCTGGTGGCCCCAGAGAGGACGGCAATGACCGGTATCGAGCAGTTCCGCTACGACGGTAAGAGGGCGCTGGTGGTGGGCGGCGCGACCGGTATGGGCGCTGCGGCGGCCAGGACGGCAAGTGCTCTTGGCGCCGAAGTCGTCGTCATGGATTATGCGCCCGTCGATGCGCAGCTGGGCCGCGGCATCCAGGTGGACTTGCGCGATCGGGCATCGATCGATAGCGCGATCGAGCAGGTGGGCGGACCTGTGGATGCCCTGTTCTCGGCCGCCGGGGTCGCCGACGGGCCGGACCTGATGCGGATCAACTTCATCGGCCATCGCCATCTCATCGAGCGGATGCTCAACGACGGCCAGTTGGGGCGCGGTTCGGCCATCTGTTTCATCTCCTCGGTAGCCGGCATCGGATGGGAGAACGATCTGCCGCGGCTGCAGGAGTTCCTGGCCACCCCAGACTTCGACGCGGCGGACGCCTGGGTCAAGGCCCACGAGGCGGAGGGGTTCATCCACTACGGCTTCAGCAAGCAAGCCATCAACGCCTACGTCGCAATGCGGGCATTTTCATTCCTGGCTAAAGGGGTACGGATCAATGCCATCTGTCCCGGGCCGACGGACACTCCTCTCGCCCGAGCCAATGCCGATCTGTGGCTGACGTTCGCCCAGGATTACCGGGACGCCACCGGCTCGCAGGTCCACACCCCGGAGCAGATGGCTAACGTGATGGCGTTCCTCAACAGCGACGCGGCCGCTGGCGTCAATGGGGTGACGCTGCTGGTGGACTACGGGCACGTAGCGTCATCCCTGACCGGGTCGTTCGCGCCCGGCAAACCGATCATCGACCTGATCATGGGCCGGGTGTCGCTCGCCTGACCGGCTCGGCACACCTCGGGGCTGGGCAGGGCGGGGTGACGGCGTCGGTAAGGCTACGTCGGTAAAGCTACTCAGGGCGTCGCCGGCATGGACGACGCCGACTCACCGGTTTAGTCTCCAAAGCGGCCGCAGCGCTGCTACCCGAAACAGTGGGCCAAACAGTGGGAATGGAGGTGCCCGGTGAAAGGCTGGTTCGCAGTCGCGGCGACGGTGACCGCTTCGGTGGTGATGGCGTTGTGCTCGGGGTGTTTCTTGCGCGCGGAAAGGATCCCCCAAAAAACCGCGCACGTCACCGTCGACTACGTCACCCGGACCTCGCACGCGGTCACCTGTAACCAAGTTCAGTGGTTGCTGACCGCTGATATCACCGCCGCGCCGGCTCGCGTCCGGGTACTGCTCAACCTCGATTCAGGCGCGCCCAAGGTCGAATCCGTCAACATCGACAATTACAACGATTTCACCGGCGTTGCCGACGCTGGAGCCGGCAACGCTACTGCTGTTTTCACCCGCGACACCTACACCATCACTGGCCAGGCCCAAGGGTCTCGGCACAACGACCCCGCGGTCTCGACGACGGCGCCGTTCACAATTGAAGTGGGCTGTTGATCAGCGACGCCAGATCAGCGATCTCGCGCCTCGACTCGTCGCTTCGGTGCGGGCGGAGGGACTCGAACCCTCAAACTCTCTCGAGCGCCGGCACCTAAAACCGGTGCGTTTACCTGATTTCGCCACGCCCGCGCTGCTGTGATGCTACCGCAGCGATCAGGGCACAAATCTCTCGGTGTCGTCAGCCGCGTTTAGCCACAACTATTTCTCGAACCGAAACAGCGTCGACGCATTATCTCGGTGGTGCTCGACGACCTCGGAATTTCTTGGACGCAGGTCGCGGGGTACCGCACGGCTCTGGGGCGCCTCGGCGCATTCGTCGGACCGAAGGCATAAGCAGCCCGCGGCTACCGCGCGGTACCGTCTACGTGTGGCCATTGCACGACGTCGGAGATGGGTGCTCGCAGCGCTGGTAACCGTAGCCGCCTGCGGCTGCCTGATGCTGGGCTGGTGGCAGTGGACAAGATTTCAGTCGGTGTCGGGCACCTTCCAAAACCTCGGCTACGCGTTGCAGTGGCCGCTGTTCGCCGGATTCTGCGTCTGGGCCTACCGCAAGTTCGTCCGCTACGAGCAAGCACCGCCCAGGCCGCGAAAAGACCGTGGCATGACCGAGATACCGGAGGGGCTGTTGCCCGAGCGACCCAAACCGCGACCATGGCCGGCCGACGATCCAGCGCTGCGGAAGTACAACGCCTACCTGGCCGAACTCGCCAGAAGCGATGCCGATAAACAGAACAGGACCATCGCATGACCGCACCTGAGACACCCGAAGCGCAGCAGGCGGCGTCCACACCCGTCGAGAAGGTCCGGTTCGCGCTGCTGGGGTACCGCGTCATGGCCTGGACGACGGGTCTGTGGCTCATCGCGCTGTGCTACGAGATCGTGGTCCACTACCTGGTCCAGGTGGAAAACCCGCCGACCTGGATCGGCGTGGTGCACGGCTGGGTGTATTTCACGTATCTTCTGTTCACCGCCAATCTGGCGGTCAAGGTCCGCTGGCCGATCGGCAAGACAATCGGGGTACTGCTGGCCGGCACCGTTCCGCTGCTCGGTGTCATCGTCGAGCACTTCCAGACCAAGGACATCAAAGCGCGCTTCGGGCTATAGCTCCTCAGCCGCCAAGGCCCGCAGCGCCGGCAGCAGCAGGCGCAGCGCTCGGCCGCGATGCGAGACGGCGTCTTTTTCTTCCGGACTCAGCTGCGCCGCAGTACAGGTGAAGCCATCCGGACGAAACACCGGGTCGTAACCGAATCCGCCGTCACCGCGGGGCTTCCGCACGATCACTCCCGGCCACTCACCACGGACCACGACTTCCCCGGCCTGCCACACCAGCGCGCACGCCGAGACGAACGCCGCGCCGCGCCGCTCGTCGGGCACGTCGCGCAGTTGTGCCAGCAGCAGCGCAATGTTGGCGGCGTCGTCACCGTGTGTACCGGCCCACCGCGCCGACAGCACCCCGGGCATGCCGTTCAACGCCGTCACCTCCAACCCGGAGTCGTCCGCGACGCAGGGCAGGCCGCTCGCGGTGAACCCGTTGTGGGCCTTGGCCAGCGCGTTGTCTTCGAAAGTCGCGCCAGTCTCCGGTGTCTCCTCGAACGCGGGCACATCGTCTAGCGACACCAGGGTCAGTGTCGACAGCTGCGCAGCGGCGAGCACCCGACGCAATTCAGCCAGCTTCTTGCGGTTACGGCTGGCGACGAGTACCCGGGTCAGCTGCCGAAAGCTTTCTGCGGAGGGGGTCCCTCGGGCAACACACCCGGATACGGTGCGGCCAGCGCCTCACGTTGCGCGGCGAACAGCGTGTCGCAGGCACCCAACGCGGCGTCGAGCAGCTTGTTCAGAGTCGAGCGTGAGAAGGTGGCCCCCTCCCCGGTGCCCTGCACCTCGACCAGGGTTCCGGTGTCGGTGGCGACGACGTTCATATCGACCTCGGCGCGAGCGTCCTCCTCATAGGGCAGATCTACCCGGATCCGGCCGTCGACCACGCCGACACTGACCGCAGCGATCGCGCACGACAACGGCCGCGGGTCGGACAGCTTGCCCGCCGCCGATAGGTAGGTCACCGCATCGGCCAGCGCGACGTAGGCGCCGGTGATCGCCGCGGTGCGGGTGCCGCCGTCGGCCTGCAGCACGTCGCAGTCGATCGCGATGGTATTCTCCCCCAATGCCGCCAGATCGATGCTGGCCCGCAACGCCCGGCCGATCAGCCGACTTATCTCCTGGGTGCGGCCGGACAACCGGCCCTTCACCGATTCCCGGTCACCGCGGGTGTGGGTGGCCGCCGGCAGCATCGCGTATTCGGCAGTGAGCCAACCCAACCCCGACCCCTTGCGCCAGCGCGGCACACCCTCGATGGCGCTGGCTGTACACATGACTTTGGTGTGGCCGAACTCAATCATCACCGAACCCGCCGGGTGTGAGGTGAAGCCGCGGGTAATGACCACCGAGCGCAGCTCGTCGTCGAGGCGACCGTCTTCTCGTCTGGACACGCCGCCAACACTAGGCCTCTGGTGGCGACCCGCTGCGCCCGGCTCGGCCGCGCTGGTGATCGCGCACGGGGTGGCCACCAGCACCCGGCAGCGGCAGGCTTCAGGGCCTGCCGCGCGCAGGTGTTTGGTGCCGCATGCCCACGCGCACGCGGTGGCTTATCGGCCGGTGGGCACGTCGGCGCTGTCTGAACCGGCCCAGTCGCCGGGCCCCCCAGCAGGCCCGCCCACCGGTAGTGGGCTGATCACCAGGGGGCGTTGGCGGTGGTGTTCACCGCCGTCGACATCCGGCGGATGCAGCCCTTGTCGCTGTGATGGATGAGCCGTCCGTCGCGCACATAACGTAACCAGATGGCATAGTCGAGCGCCGGGCACCTCCATGTTGGAGAAGGCACCTCGGTCGTCGTGTCGCCTACGGAGAAGCGCAGCTGCGAATTCAGCACCGACCGTACCGACGCAGCATCCGCCGTTGACCGAAGCACAACCGCTGGTCGCCGACCCAAGCAGGCCGCCACAACTTGGACCCGGGTCTTCAGCTGATGCACCCTAAACGCTCCCTTTGGTGCGACCACTCCACGACACTGGCGAGCTCACGCCGCGGCGTTGGCGGCAGGGGATCCGCGTTGTCTGGTGCCCAGCCCAGCCGCAGCAGCATCTGGGGATATCCTTCGGCGGCCAATATGTCGGAGCGGATAGCGTCGCGGGTTATCGGGATTTCCAGGGGTTCGGTGATCGGACAGGTGGCCAGTCCCCTCGCGGTTGCGGTCAGCAATAGTGCGCTGGCCGCCTCGCCGGCGCGAAGTTGAGCCAGACGGTCGTCAGTCTCGGTGGCCAGCACCAAGATGACAGCTTTGTCATCGGCGGGCGACGCGCCCGGCGGCTGCGGCAGCTCCGCCCCCGCGAAGATGCGTCCAGGCACTGGTGCGCTGCAGTCATGCTTGGGGACGTTGCGGGCTGGCACACCGGCCCGTGATCCGTATCGCCCACTCCACCTGGTGAGCTCGACGAGGTAATCGCGGTTGGTCGCGTGAGCACGCGCAGCTTGCTTGACGATCTCGCGCAGTTGTTCCATGGCGTCGACCTGGCGCAGCATGACCTCCATCCGAGCGGCTTGGGCGGCCATCGACGCGATATCACCTGCCGCAACCGGGCGAGCACTGTAAATTCGCCGATCTGTTCGGCGTTGGGTGATTGCCGCCGCCAGGGTGAGGTCGACGCGATCGGGGGCGTGTGGGTACATCTCGATCGTAGCGAGGTGGCTAGGGTCGGCCGGATTAGGTAAGCGATGCACGCCGGCATGCCAACCCATGGCTGCCAAAGCGATGAAGCAATGGTTAAGCGTTGCACCGCAACTCAAAATCAAGTCCCGGCCATCGGGGTCGGTCTTGGGTAGCTGGATAGCGTCCCGTGGAGTGGTGGACTTCGGATCTGGCGTGGTTCACGCGTTTTGATCAACGAGTCGTTTTGGACGCTAGGTGATTTGGTGTTGTTTGGCAAGTGCTGCCGCGGCGTGTTTCGCGTCGATCACATCGCGTAGCTCGTCCATGGAGACATCGGAGAGGTACCGGCGGGTGACCTGCCATTCGTCGTGGGCTTCGATGACCACGGCGGTGGCCAGGCGCAGGAACGCCGCGGGGTTGGGGAAGATCTCCACGACGTCGGCACGACGCTTGATCTCCTTGTTCAACCGTTCGATCGGATTGTTCGACCAGATCTTCTGCCAATGGGCCTTCGGGAACGCGGTGAACGCCAACACGTCGGTTTTGGCGTCGGCCATCATGGCGGCTACCTTCGGGAAGCTGCCCGCCAACGTGTCGGTGACGCGGTCCCATTGGGCGGCGACCTCCTCGGGTTCGGTGTGAGCGAAGATCGTCTTGACCGCCGCGGTCACCGCCGGGGCGTGCTTGGCTGAGACCGCGGTGTGCAGATTCCGCATGAAATGCACCCGGCAGCGCTGCCACGAAGATCCGCTGAACTGTTGTGCCACAGCAGCTTTGAGTCCGGCGTGGGCATCGGAGATGACCAGATGCACCCGGCTCAAACCGCGGGCGCGCAACGAGGACAGGAACTCGCGCCAGAACTCATAAGACTCGCTATCACCGACGGCGGTGCCCAGCACTTCGCGGGTGCCGTCGATGGACACCCCGGTGGCTACCACCAGGGCCTGAGAGACCACGTGCGCTCCGACGCGCACCTTGCAGAAGGTGG